>ENA-OQHA01000025-OQHA01000025.1-human-gut-metagenome-genome-assembly--contig:-NODE-25-length-72755-cov-5.799375_pt1 | contig 72755 bp, 82 predicted proteins | sample MGYA00242558_ERZ504707 | MGnify/ENA primary metagenome ERZ504707 (study PRJEB26092, sample SAMD00036197) | human gut metagenome | host: Homo sapiens | study: EMG produced TPA metagenomics assembly of... | reverse complement strand
GCAACACAAGTCACATCGTACAAGCCTGCAAACTCTCCTGCCACACCGATGATATCCTCCTGTATATTAGCAATGCTCTTTTCATAAGTCTGGACATCTCGCCCAGGTGCGGAGTACGATGACAGGCATTTTATGCTCATTAAGTAAGTCATGTTGTCTGATATGATATTAAGCGCATCCGCATCAATCACAAGAGGTATCTCTGCTGTTTTTAGTACTGTTTCAACTAACATTTTGGCATTATCAGACTTTGAAAGACCGGGACCTATCACCACTGCATCTGCCCACTCAAGCTCTGTCTCAAGTGCTTTAGCTGACGCGATATCAGTACAAAGCAGTGCTTCCGGCAAAGCACATTGGATTATTGAGCGGTTGCACTCCGGCGTTATAATTTTCACAAGCCCTGCTCCGCTTTTGTATGCAGCCTTTGCCGAAAGCACCGCCGCACCGGCCATATTGCGGCTTCCTGCTATAACTAACAGTTTTCCGAAAGTTCCCTTGTTGGAGTGTGCCGGTCTGTTATCAAGCTTCTTTAAATCAGACTCATCAAGAGCCCTTACTGATGGCAGATTACCACAAAAGCTGTGGTCATCTATGCTATAGGCACCACCTTAACCAGACCGCAATAATCACAGCCCGGCCACAGGAGAAGGCCTGTCTTCTTATAAGAAAAAGTATATGTGAAATCTGCTTTAAAAGTGCATCCCATCACATGTCCTTTATCAGAATCCACTCCCGACGCACGTCGACCGCCACCCTGTAAGCATCTGTCTTGTTAACGGATGAAATCACATCTGCTAAAGAGCCTTCTATGGCTCGCTTAAGCCTGTGCCAAACAGTGCATCTATTATTACATCACTTTTACACACACACTCAATATCAGAGACCACCTTAAAGCCATACCTTGCGTATATATTTTTCTGCAGCTCAAAGAGCTCGCTTCCTGCCTCATCTGTGCCAAAAGCATAGTACACCATGCATCTGTATCCGGCCTGATTTAAAAGTCTTGCTATCGCGATACCGTCTCCTGCATTATTGCCTCTGCCGCATATCACGGCAAACTCCTTTGATTTATCAAAACATGCAACAAGCTCCCGGACAACACCGGCCGCAGCCTGCTCCATCAGCACCACCGAAGGAACCAAAAAGACCTGTGATGTTGTATCGTCCAGAAGCTTCATTTCATTACCTGTAACAATATATTCCAATATCAATTCCCCTTATTCTCATTGTTTGCATTATCAGTATTTGCATTATTGGCATTGAAAACCATAGGATCGTCATATTCAATATCAAAAAGATCTAAAACCTCAGCGCCAAAAATATCATGAAGATACGAATAAATCTCCCTGTTGTTAATATCTCTGTTCTGTTTTCTGATTACATTTTTCTTAAGTTCAACTCTTATATTTGCAATCCAGTCGTCAATTTCTTTTGATTCCAGTTTATTTTTCTCGATTTTTTCACTGAAGTAATCCATCGACAAAAGCATCAGCCTGTCATTTACAGCTTTTATATTCTTCTGGATTTCAATAAGCTCTCCCTCAATGTTGTCAGCTTTCTCATTTATCTCATCTATAAGCTGCTTATCCTTGTCACGCTTTTCATCACCGTCATCTCCCATGTTGGCAACAATATTAGACATAATTTTCGACTTAAGCTTTTTTAAATTCTTAAGCTCATTGTTGTACTTTCCCTGCAGCTTTAACAGCTCATCCAGTTCTTTTTCCGTGGCTGATATTTCGTCAGTCTTACCATGAATGGCAAAAAGTCTGTGCCACTTCTGGTCTAAAACCAGTAAAGGCACCTTTTTTCCTTTTAATGCAGCCTCAAAATCTTTTTTATCATTCATAAGACTCACCCTCTATTTATTTTTGGAGTTTTTAACAATATTATAGCTGAGCTGCATAAGGCTGTCAGACAGATGAACACTCTCCACAACCACATCTTTATTTGGAATTTCAAGATCCACATGTGCAAAATTCCATATAGCCCTTATTCCTAAATCCACAAGCTTTGACGCAATAGAGTCAGCCTTTGACTTTGGCATGGTGAGCGCCGCAATATCCACCTGTGTGTTCTGCAATACTCATCCAGCTCACTTAGCATAAGGATTGGAATACCTCGCACACTCTTTCCTGAAAGCTCAGGATTTACGTCAAAAAGCGCTGTTATGACAAAGCCAAGCTTTTCAAACTTTACATAATTGGCGAGTGCCTGGCCCAGATTGCCTGCACCGATGATAATTATTCTATGCTCTGTGTTAAGTCCCATTATCTTTCCGATTTCCTCGTAGAGAAACTGAACATTGTATCCGTATCCCTGCTGTCCAAAGCCACCGAAATTATTGAGATCCTGTCTGATTTGTGAAGCTGTCACTTTCATTCTGTGACTCAGATCGTTTGATGAAATACGCTCCACTCCCTCATCCAAAAGCTCTCCGAGATATCTATAGTATCGTGGCAGTCTTCTGATAACTGCCTGTGATATTTCTTTACTCAAGTCTTATTCCTCCAATCATCAGGATATCATTTCTCTTTTAAAGACAAAAACCCAAGATTAATTATAATTTTTTGAAGGTCATCTGTCAATGTGTTAAGAATTTAACATTCAAAAATTCATAATTATCCCCGGGTTATATCTTATTCTAAGGCTAAAAACCAAATTTCAGATTAAATTGTCTTCTCAAGTTCCTCTCTGATTGCCTTGATGAAGCCTTCGCTGTTTAAAACAGTAGGATTTTCAATTGTTGTGATGAGTGCGAGATCCTTTGTCATCTTTCCGCTCTCAATAGTCTTTATGCAGGCTGCCTCAAGCTTGTCTGCAAACTCAGAAAGTGCCGGAATCTTGTCAAGCTCTCCTCTTTTTCTGAGTGCTCCTGTCCATGCAAAAATAGTAGCTACAGAGTTTGTTGATGTCTCCTCACCCTTTAAGTGCTTGTAATAGTGTCTCTGTACTGTTCCGTGTGCTGCCTCATACTCATAGTATCCGTGAGGGGATACAAGCACTGATGTCATCATGGCAAGTGAGCCGAATGCAGATGAGATCATGTCACTCATTACATCTCCGTCGTAGTTCTTGCATGCCCAGATAAATCCACCCTCAGATTTCATTACTCTGGCAACTGCATCATCAATAAGTGTGTAGAAATATGTAATTCCAGCCTTCTCAAAAGCATCCTTATACTGTGCATCAAAGATTTCCTGGAAGATATCCTTGAAGGTGTGGTCATATTTCTTTGAGATGGTATCCTTTGTAGCAAACCATAAATCCTGCTTTGTATCAAGTGCATACTTAAAGCAGCTATGTGCAAAGCTCTCGATTGAATCATCCAGGTTATGCTGTCCCTGAATAACTCCTGCGCCCTTAAACTCATGTATTAGCTCTCTTGTCTCGGTTCCGTCTTCTGCTGTAAATACAAGCTCAGCCTTTCCGGGACCAGCCACCTTCATCTCTGTTGCCTTGTACACATCACCATATGCATGACGAGCGATTGTAATTGGTTTAACCCATGTCTTTACGTTTGGCTCTATACCCTTTACAACGATTGGTGCTCTGAACACTGTTCCGTCAAGCATGGCTCTTATTGTGCCGTTAGGGCTCTTCCACATCTCCTTTAAATTGTACTCTGTCATTCTGGCTGCGTTTGGTGTGATTGTCGCACATTTTACTGCGACACCGTATTTCATGGTTGCCTTTGCTGATTCAACGGTCACCTGATCATCTGTACGATTTCGCTCCTCTAAGCCCAGATCATAATACTCTGTCTTTAAATCGATAAAAGGTATTAAAAGCTCATCCTTTATCATCTGCCAGAGAATTCTGGTCATCTCTCTCCGTCCATCTCTACAAGGGGTGTTGTCATCGTAATCTTGCTCATTCTTAAATCTCCTTTACTTAATAAGGTTTTCCCAACCAAGGTGTTCCATATTTTTCTTTGAATTGTTTATATGCTCTCTGGCGCATTTTTCTGCCAGCAGTGCGTCATGATTCTTAATTGCCTCGCATATCTGTTTATGCTCGTGAGTGGAGTTTTTGGCTCTTTTTGTCTCGCCGAGTGTCACCTTTCTCACTCTGCCGACATACTCATGATAGTCCTTTAATACCCTCATAAGCTCCTTGCTTCCGCCGGCCTCATACAGCAGCTCATGAAACCTATTGTCCAGCTCAAGAAGCTTCTTTGCATTGCCCTTTTTCTCGTGAAACTCGGTGAGATAAATATTCTCCTCCATGGCCGCCATCATCTCGTCCGATATCCTCGTTGCAGCCCATCTGGCACAAAGTCCCTCAAGCAGAGCTCTTATCTCGTATATGTCCCTGATATCGTCGGTGGAAACACCCTCCACGAATGCTCTTATTGGGGATGATAGACACAAGACCCTCAAGCTCAAGCTGACGCAGTGCCTCCCTCACGGGAGTCCTGCTCACTCCAAGCTCATCACCGATATTCTTTTCCTTAAGCTCATCGCCCTTTGCAAATGTTCCTGCAAGTATACCATCCCTGATATGATTGTATACTCTGGCACTCAGGCTGTAATTATCATGTGACATGTAATAATCCACCTCACTATAATACTATATTAAGCTTTTTACAGCAATCAGTAATTTGAACTACAAGCTCATTATCTGTGATGGTAGTCACACGGCCCTCGTCGTACTGCTCATCTACCCATTCCTTTATCATGGTCACAAGCTTTGAGTTCTTATCTACTTTTCTGTCATCCGGCAGGCGGTAGTAGGTGTTTATCCACAGCGCTATTCCTGCAAGTCCCGATGTATTTGACACTGCTACAAGAGGTGGTCTGTTTAAGAATTTACCTGTATCGAATATGTTGTAAATTTCCTCATTTTTGAGAAGTCCGTCAGCATGGATTCCGGCTCTCGTCACATTGAAGTTTCTGCCGACAAAAGGTGTACGGCTCGGCTGCACATATCCAAGCTCCTTCTCAAAGTACTCTGACAACTCTGTGATAACCGTTGTATCCATTCCATCGAGTGTGCCTTTAAGCTGTGCATACTCAAATACCATAGCCTCAAGTGGTGTGTTTCCGGTTCTCTCTCCAATACCAAACAGTGAACAGTTTACACCGCTTGCTCCGTAGAGCCATGCCGTAGTCGAATTGTTTACTGCCTTGTAAAAGTCATTGTGTCCATGCCACTCAATCTGTGATGAAGGCACACCTGCATGTGTGTTAAGTCCGTATATGATACCAGGAACGCTTCGAGGTATAACTGCTCCCGGGAAGTTTACTCCATATCCCATTGTATCACAGGCACGCACCTTAATCGGAATCTTGTACTCATCCTGCAGCTTCATAAGCTCAACACAGAACGGAATAACAAAACCATATATATCAGAACGTGTGATATCCTCCAGATGGCACCTAGGGCTTATTCCTGTCTCAAGACACTCTCTGATGACTGACAGATACATATTCATTACCTCGCGTCTGGTCATCTTCATCTTATAGAAAATATGATAATCCGAACAGCTTACCAGTATACCGGTTTCCTTGAGTCCTATATCCTTTACAAGCTCAAAGTCCTTTTTGCTGGCACGAATCCACGATGTAACCTCCGGGAACTTATATCCTCTCTCGAGACACTTGTAAACAGCGTCCCTGTCCTTTTTGCTGTAGAGGAAAAACTCGCTCTGTCTGATTATTCCCTTAGGACCACCAAGCTTATGTAAATAATCATAAATGGTAACAATCTGCTCCGTCGTGTACGGTGCCCTCGACTGCTGGCCATCTCTGAATGTAGTATCTGTAATCCAAATGTCCTCCGGCATATTGTGAGGCACTATTCTGTCATTGAATGCTATCTTAGGAACTTCTGAATAAGGAAAGAGATTTCTAAAAGTATTCGGCTCATCTACATCCACGAGCTGATAAAAATGCTCTTCAAGCTGCAGTAAATTTGTTTTTTCGTTCATCAAAACTTCTCTCATCTTCACATCTCCTGTGCTTAGTTTTATCTTTTGAATAATTGTATACAATTATACTTTTTGTGTCAATAAAAAAATTTAAATCTTAGTGTAACACTTTGTTATGTCTATCATAACCTAGAGTGTAAATAAATTTTATTGGAGGTCACTTATGAGTGATTTAGCAGCAACAAACTGTTCATGCAGCAATACAGATAACGGATGCGGATGTTCTTCGATTTTATGGATTATCCTGTTACTGTGCTGCTGTTGCGGAAATGGTAACGGAGGCTCTTTCTTCGGAGGAAACGACTGTGGAAGCGGCAATAACAGCTGTATCTGGGCTATCATCTTACTTTTCTGCTGTGGTGGCTTTGGCTGTGGCGGCAGCAGCAATAACGGCTGCGGATGTGGCTGCGGCTGCTGATTTACATTTTTACTGCGGGTCTTTTCGGCCCGCAGCTTTTTACGATTTTTCAGTATTCTTTTTTTGCCTGCGCTGCTCTTTTTCTTTGAGCTTTTCAAGGACTTTACATTCGCCCTTCACTCTGTGCTTTTTGATGCATTCTTCATCTATCTCGTATACGTCGTGACCATCTATGATAAGCATATATCTTTTTTTAATAATATATGCTGTAAACATGCATAATGTGAATCAGGTGACATATTATATAGAAATATATTTTAAAGGATTTTTATGGACGAGAACAGCCTGTTTACACCATTCGATGAAATAACCCAGACAAGGGAGCTTCAGATGCTTAAAACCATAATCCCATATATGCCGCATGACTCACAAAAGCAGATGACTCTTATGGTTCACTACATATCACTTATGAATTCAATGAGAATGATAGATTGTGCACCTGCACTGTCTGTTGCGGAGACTGAAAGTATGTCAGACAGAAGGCTTTCCATGCTCAATGCCTTAAAGAAATACTGCAGTAAAAGTGAACAGGATACGATAGACAATCTATTAAATATTTTTTCAGTTTTGGACAATAGGGAGATTTATGACAAAGCAGGAATTTTTAAATAATTTTGCACAAAAGGAAAAACCGAAAGATACAACGAGCGCCATGCCTTTTCTCATGGAAAGTATTAAGGAGGCAAAGCGTAACGGCATAGAATTTACCAAAGAAGAGGTATATTCCATGTGCACCGAGCTAAGCAAAAACCTGCCTGAGAAAAACCGCAGGCAGGTTGAAAAGCTTTTAAAAATGCTATAGTTAATTTTTAAATGAATCTGTATTTATGCGAAGTATTTTGTCTATCGGTGCAGGCGAGTTTCCCTTGCCATCCGTGCCCTCAAGGTACTTCTCCCCCGCAGATTCAAAAATGACATACAATCTTTTATCCACACTGTCAAGCTCCTCTGAGCCCGGCGGCATCTCTATTGTGATGTCGGGGCTGTTAGGTCTTGACGACAGAGCTATGAGCGATTTGTAGCACTTGATATACGATGACTCATTTCTGCCATAGGAGGTGCTCAGATATACCTTTCCTGAGGCATCAAATGTAACTCCCTGCACTCTGGCAGGTATCGTATATGTGCTAAGGCTTGTGAGCCTGTCATCCTTTTTGTCATAATAATATGCTACCATCTTTGACTTAAAAAGGATATTATGAGTGGCTATCCACAACCTGCTCCATAGAATGTGATGCATGACGGCTTGTTTCCCACATCAAACACATCTACCACACCTGTCGCATCGATGACCTGCTTGGAATTCGCAGTGGCCATTAGAGAGATAAAATCATACGAGATGCGCTCCACAGTTGTGTCGTAGGAATTGCACACCCATACATTTTCCCCGTCAAAGGCAATTCCTCCCAGGTGACTGTTTGCATCCATGCCAAGTGTCACAAGGTACTCTCCGTCCTCCCTGTCAAATACCATAAGCTCCCCTAGTGAGCCCTTGTCATCAGAATAGCTCGTGATAAGCACGTATTCGTCCGTGATACAAATCCCCTGAGGACACTGTGCCTCACTGAAAATATAATTATTGAGAAAATCATTTTCCTTCGTCTCCGGCATGCCCGGAATATCTATTTCATCTATAAAATCGTAATCGCAATCCTTAAGCGCCAGTGTATGCGCTTTTTTATTACTCCTGTAATTGTAATGCTCTACGCTGTATTCATTGTTAATCGTCCTGACCCATTTGGCATATACCACATATCCATTTGCTTTTTCGTAGGTCAGAACATCCGCCTTTTTTGAAAAATGCTCATCCAGATACCAGCCATCAAATTTATAACCGTATTTGTGTGGTTCTCTTAGTCCCATGAATTTCTGTTTTGGTGTGATGTATCCATAATTATTGATATTGTTTGCCGCACCGCCCAGATTATAGTAAATATATGAAACGCCATCACTTTCTGACATATTGTCAACCAGTGTATTTAGTGATGGCCCGGAAGCAAAAGAGGCAGCTTCTGCCTCTTTTATCTCCGATGCAAACACATGAGTATTGGTAAAAATCAATGTAAGTAATATAATTAATGCTATTCTACTCTTCAACTTCAACAAGCTTGCTTGCCCTTTCTTCTATCTGTTTTGCAGCCACATCATCCGGTGCCTGCTCATATCTGGCAAACTCATACGAGAATGTGCCGCTTCCACTCGTCATTGAGCGAAGTGTGGCATTGTATCCATAAAGCTCCAGATAAGGAATATCCGCAACTATCTCCTGATATCCATTGTCTGTCGGGTTCATGCCCATCACTCGCGCACGTCTCTTGTTAAGCTCACCCATCACATCACCTGTATAGCCCTCAGGCACCACTACCTTAAGAGTGGCAATCGGCTCAAGAAGCACCGGCTTTGCTCCATAATGCCCTTTTTAAAGGCCTGCTGTGTTGCCACCTTAAAGGCCATCTCAGATGAATCAACCGGATGATAAGAGCCGTCATACAGCACAGCCTTTATACCTGTCACAGGATAGGCTGCAAGAGGTCCCTTTTTCACGGACTCTGCAATACCCTTTTCAACAGCAGGGAAGAAGTTCTTCGGTACAGCTCCTCCTACGACCGTCTGCTCAAATACATATGGCGTATCCATATCACCTGACGGCTCAAAGGTCATCTTGACATGTCCGTACTGTCCGTGTCCGCCCGACTGCTTCTTGTACTTATACTCTACGTCAGATTTTTTCCTGATAGTCTCCTTAAAGGCTACCTTTGGACGCATAAGCTCTATCTCCACCTTGTACTTTTCAAGAAGCTCACTTGCCACTACCTCAAGCTGCATATCACCGATACCATATAGTACAGTCTGTCCATTTTCACTGTCATTTACACTGTTTAATGTCAGATCCTCCATTAACAGTTTCTGTAAAGACTGGGAAATCTTGTCCTCATCGCCCTTTTTCTTTGCCTTGTAGCGCATTGCCACATACGGCTTTGATATACTTGTTCTAAGATATGTAACAGGCATATTTCTGGTGGAAAGCGAATCTGTCGTAAGAGTCTTTGTAAGCTTTGCAAGCGCTCCGATATCACCTGCATGAAGCTCCTTCACCTCTTCCACCTTACTGCCTCTCATCACATAGAGCTTTCCGATTTTCTCATCGCAGTCCCTGTGATAATTGTAAAGTACATCATCTGTCTTTAGTACGCCCGAATTAACCTTGATCAGTGAATACTTACCGATGTACGGGTCAACTATAGACTTGAACACATAAGCGCTCTTTGATTTTGCAAAATCATAATCAGCATTATACACCTCATTTGTCTTGGTGTTAATACCGGTACAGCTTCTCTTCTCAGGACTTGGCAGGTATTTCACAATATCAGCCATAAGTGTATACATGCCTCTTGCGAGAATATTTGAGCCCATGAGCACCGGTACAATAGAGCCCTCAAGCACGTTTGCACGAAGCGCAGCCCTGATTTCATCATCAGAGAACTCCTCTCCGCCGAAATATCTGTCCATGAACTCCTCGCTTGTCTCAGCTACAGCTTCAACTAAAGCCTCACGACATATTCCCAGGTTCTCCTTTGAGTACTCAGGCACATCAAACTTATCCACGCCTCCGCTTTCATTCCATCTCTTTGCCCTCTGCTGGATGACATTGACATAGCCCACAAACTTCTCATTCTCTCTGATTGGCAGATGGAATGGAGCTATTTTCTTGCCGTAAAGCTCCTGCAGCTTTAATACCACATCCTTGAAGCTTGCATTGTCGATATCCATGTCCGTCACGAAAATCATCCTCGGCAGCTTGTATTTCTCGCATATCTCCCATGCTCTTTTTGTGCCTGTCTGTATGCCTGCCTTGCCTGAAACCACGATGATTGCAGCATCTGCAGCCGATACAGCTTCTTCAACCTCTCCCACAAAATCAAAAAAACCAGGAGTATCGAGAATATTTATTTTGACATTATCCCACTCAATCGGTACAACCGATGTATGTATAGAGAACTGACGCTTTATCTCTTCTTTGTCAAAATCGCTGATAGTGCTGCCATCCGCTACAGTGCCCATTCTGGTGGTCTGTCCTGCCAGATATGCCATAGCTTCCACGAGTGATGTCTTGCCACAGCCGCTATGGCCTAAAAGCACGACGTTTCGAATCTTCTCAGTAGTGTAAACATTCATTTCAAGTACCTCCCTGACATTATTATAGTATGTAAACATTGTACTAATATTTTATATAATTTACAACACTTTTATGCAATCTGACGATTATTTTTTATTATTATATTTGAATAAATATGCCAATAATTTATTGCTTTATAGTGTTAAATTGGATATAATATATTGTAAATATTCAAAACCACTACAGTGCGATTTTGAGAATGTGCGTGTGGTGATTCTGAATAGTTACAATAAAGAATTAGGAGATACACATAAATGCATTTTGATAAAGTTGGCTTTATAGGGCTCGGTCTGATTGGCGGCTCGATAGCCAGAAAAATGAAAGAAAATAATCCAAAGGTCTCAATTATCGCAACAGCCGGGCATCAACAGACCATAGATGATGCCTTTGGGCTTGGCCTGATAGATAATAATGAGCTTTTAGAGCTTAACTCTTTTAAAGACTGCGACGTAATCTTTCTGTGTGCACCGGTAAACAAAAATATCGAATACCTCACACAGCTTAAGGATATCATAAAGGATGACTGTATCATCACAGATGTAGGCAGCACCAAAACCCAGATTCATGAAAAGGTCATAGAGCTTGGTCTTGAGCGCAATTTCATCGGCGGTCATCCTATGACCGGCTCTGAAAAAACGGGCATACTCAATTCAGACAAGCAGCTTTTGGAGAACGCCTACTATATTATCACTCCTACTGCTGCAACTACTGAAGAAAATCAGAATGATTTCAAACAGTTTGTACTTTCACTGGGCTCGATAGCTCTCATTTTAGACTATAGGGAGCACGATCATGCTACCGCAGCCATCAGCCACCTGCCACATATGATTGCATACTCTCTTGTCAATCTGATTGAGCATATTGATTCCGAAAAAGAGACCATGAAAACTATCGCTGCCGGAGGCTTCCGCGATGTGACACGTATCGCTGCAAGCTCCCCTGTCATGTGGGAAAACATATGTGAGTCCAACAAAACACAGCTGCTCTCACTCATGGACCAGTATGAAGCCAATTTCCATAAGCTTCGCGAAATAATTGCAGAGGGCAGTTCTCAAAAGATGATTGATTATTTCCAGGATTCAAAGAATTACAGGGATTCACTCACACTGCCCGGTGCCAAAATCCGCAAGGATTTCCACGAGGTGTTTGTCGATATCGCTGACGAGGCAGGCGGTATTGCAATGCTTGCAAGCCTTTTAGCCTTCAACGGCATCAGCATCAAGAATATCGGCATCATAAACAACCGTGAGTTTGAGGAGGGTGTACTGCGCATAGAGTTCTATGACGAAGATGCTCTTGAATCGGCTATCAGCGTACTTAAAGAAAGAAACTATACTATTCACCGCAGATGATTTATCCTGTTATATGGTTTTAATCCCAAAAACAAAGAGCCGTAAAACGAATTTGATTCGTTTTACGGCTCTTTTTACACCGTCCAATGCAGCACTACAAATAAACAGAAACCAATAACACTTTATTAATAGACGCTCTCCTCAAGTACCTCATAGAAATTCTCAAAGGTCTTGCGGCAGCAATAAGGGTCTATTATCTCAACACCCTCTGCCTTAAGCCCCGGCAAAGTAAAAGACATGGCTACGCGATGATCGTCATACGTTTTAATTTTACAGGCTTAATACACTCTGCCGGATAAATCCTTAAGCCATTTTCAGTTTCTTCAACCCTCACACCTAATTCAGCCAGGTTTTCCTCGATGGCATTTATCCTGTCACACTCCTGCAGACGGATATGCGAAATGCCTTCTATCCCTACAGGTGCATTTGCAAACGGTGCAATCGCAGCAAGAGTCAGCGCCTGATCTGAGAATGTTGACAAATCCCAGCTTCCGCCATGTATATGAGCATTCTTTGGTGGCATACACACTATGCCGTCTGCCTCGTCGGAAATTGTGCAGCCCATATCCGCAAGCACATCAAGAAATGCCACATCTCCCTGCAAGCTGTTCTGGTGCACACCCATCACCTTTGCCCTAACATGTAAAAGCGGGCTCATTGCATAAAAATAGCATGCAGCCGACACATCCGGCTCTATATCATAGTCTAAGCTTTCATACGCCGCTTTCTTAGGGATAATAAAGCTGTTATTCTTTTTGTCCTGCATCACATCAAGCCCAAACTGCTTCATCATAAGACGCGTCATCTCAACATATGCCATACCATGCGTTCCTGTGACATTAATCGTAAAATTCTTTTCCATCACTATAGCCGAGATAAGAAGGGCACTCAAAAACTGGCTGCTCTTGTCTACGTTTATATCAACAGTATCAGCATATTCCCCTGTATTTCCGATGGTAAAAGGAAAATGATATTCGTTCTCATCATACTCAATATGAGCTCCCAGCTTTTCAAGCGATACAAGCAGATCCTTCATAGGACGCTTCTTCATCTGCTCAGAGGACACTATATGGTATCTGCCCTTTGACAGTCCAAGAAGAGCTGTAAGAAAACGCGCAGCGGTACCTGCACTTCCCACATCTATCTCAGCTTCATTCTTTGGTATCCTGCCTCCAAAGCCTGTTATTGTTATTTCTCTTTTATCCTCATCCACCAAAACCGGAAATCCCAGACGAATCAGTGCATCTATAAAATGTCTTGAATCATCACTAAAAAGACACCCTTTTAAAACGCTGCGCCCGCTTGCGAGTGCAGCGATTAAAAGGGCCCTGTTTGTGATACTCTTTGAGCCAGGTACACTGGTTACTATATCATGTGGATGATTTACTTTTTTTACTTTATAAATCATTGAAAATCTGATAAATATCAATCTTGAGTGCATCAGTGTCTGTCATACCGATAAACACAGCACCATAGTGATATACTCCTTCTTCACTGTCTGTTCTTCGTACAATCTCGACAACCGCATCCACAACCTCCTTGGTCCAAATTTGAATCTTGGTGTCATAATATGTATGTATATCAAGAGGTACCTTTGCATTAAATCCGATACCGCTTCTGGAAATATCTGTGACATCCACATGACAATACTTAAGTGTTGTCACTCCGTCCTCATCCAGCCGCTCTAACTGTACCGATACATCAATGTCAAGTCTTTTATGTCTTCTCTTTTCTTCCATTCACTTTACCCCATCTATTATATTATTGACTAAGGGAACAAATTACCCTCAAACAACATATTAGTATATATGACTGATTTTTACAAGTAAAATTTATTCAGCTGCCTCATCGTCCATATGCATATCGTTCGTTATAAACATCGCATCACCAAAGCTGAAAAACCTGTATCTTTCCTCTACAGCCTCTTTGTATGCATTGAGGACATGCTCTCTGCCTGCTAATGCTGACACAAGCATGACAAGTGTAGACTGTGGCAGATGGAAATTTGTAATCAGACAGTCAATCACCTTAAAGCTGTATCCCGGATAAATAAAGATATCCGTCCATCCGCTGCACTCTTTTAGCATGCCGTTTTCATCGGATGCTGCCTCTAAGGTACGAGTGCTTGTAGTGCCGACAGATATTATTCTGCCGCCATTTTTCTTTGCATTATTAATCTTGTCTGCAGCCTCCTGTGACACCATGTAAAACTCAGAATGCATATGGTGATCAAGCACATTATCCACCTTTACCGGTCTGAAGGTACCAAGCCCCACATGTAAAGTCACCTCTGCAATATCTATGCCCTTATCCTTTACCTGCTGTAAAAGCTCCTTTGTGAAATGCAGTCCTGCTGTAGGCGCAGCGGCCGAGCCGTCATACTTTGCATATACTGTCTGGTAGCGGTTCTTGTCCTTTAGCTGATGTGTGATGTATGGCGGCAATGGCATCTGTCCGAGCTTATCAAGTATCTCCTCAAAAATACCCTCATAACTGAACTGAATCAGCCTGTTCCATCATCAACCACATCTATTACTTCACCGGTTAAAAGTCCGTCACCGAATATAATTTTCGTGCCCGGCTTTGCCTTTTTACCCGGCTTTACAAGAGTCTCCCATACGTCATTTTGTCTGCGCTTTAGAAGAAGTATCTCTATCTTTGCCATAGTGCCTTCCTTCACGCCAAAAAGACGTGCAGGAATTACCTTTGTATTGTTGAGCACAAGGCAGTCGCCCGGTCTTAAATATTTAACAATCTCCTTGAACACATGATGGCTGACTTCTCCTGTCTTCTTGTCAAGCACCATGAGTCTTGAGCTGGAGCGGTCCTCCAGAGGATCCTGTGCTATCAGCTCCTCCGGAAGATCATAATCAAAATCTTTTACGTCCATAATTTTCCTATTCCTAACACTATACTAACGTCTAACCACGAAGTGTGATACCTGCAGTCTCTTTAAGATGAGCAAGTATATCCTTTACAAAGCCCTCGACCTTCTTAGTCTTAAGCTCCTCATCCTTTGGTGTAAATACTACACTGTACGCCATGCTCTTCTTATTCGGAGGAAGCTGTACACCCTCGTAAACATCAAACAGTGTAACATCTGAGACATAATCACAGGCTTCCCTGATACCGTTTTCAATCTGCTCACATGTGATATCCTTGTCCACAACAAAAGCAAAATCTCTCTTCTCATCATCAAATTTTGAGATTGGAGTAAATACTCTGTCCTTTCCATACCACTGTGAAAGAACTCTTAAATCAAGCTCCATCACATATGCCGGTACTCTCATGTCAAGCTCATCGCATATCTCATATCTTACCTGACCGAGATATCCGACCTTTTGACCGTCACAGAATACCTCTGCGGTCTGATACGGATGAAGGAATGGCTTTTGAGCCGGCTTGTATGTAAACTTCACATCAAGCGCATCTGCTACAGTCTCAGCCAGTCCCTTTATAGTAAAGAACGATTCATCCTCACCGAATACGCCTGCGCAAAGTGTCTCTCTCTCATCCGGATACTCTGTAAGCGGAAGCTCCTTTGCGATAAAGATATTTCCAAGCTCAAAGATTCTTCCCTCCAATATACCCTTCTTCTGGTTTCTTGCTATGGCATAAAGCATCTCAGAAGCAAGTGTTGTTCTCATAAGCGAGAGGTCAACATTGATTGGGTTTATAAGCCTGATAGCATGTCTTTCAGGTGCATCTTCCGGGAATCTGAGCAAATCAAGATCAGCAGGTGAGAAGAATGAGTAATGTATTCCCTCATACGCGCCTGCTGCACAGAGCACCTCTTTTATCTTGCGCTCTGTCTGCTGTCTAAGGTTGAGTCCTCCGAGTGTAACCTGTGCCGTAGGCATGAATGCAGGAATGACATGGTCATAGCCATACATACGGATAACCTCCTCGGCCACATCCGGATAATCCTCCATATCCTCACGATATGCAGGAATCATGAGTGTCAGCTCATCGCCGCTTACAACCGGTGCAAAGCCTAAATTTGTGAGTATTCTCACGATATCCTCTGTAGGAACCTCTATTCCAAGCACACCGTTTACCTTTGCAATAGAAACCTTCATCTCTTTTGGCTCAAGTGAGTTTCCAGTAGTCACCTCAACGTGAGTTGAAGAAACCTTACCACAGCCAAGCTCCTCCATCAGGTGAAGCGCTCTCTTCATGGCCATGGCTGTTGTGTACTCGTTTACACCCTTTGAGTAAAGTGCACTCGAATCAGATGACTGTCCCAACGCACGTGAGCTCTTTCTTATATTGTCTCTTGCAAATTTTGCAGATTCAAACATCACCTCTGTGGTTCCGTCGTTAATCTCAGAGTTTAAGCCGCCCATGATACCGGCGAGCGCAACTGGCTTCTTTCCATCACAGATAACCAGGTTATTGCTGTTTAACTCAAATTCCTTCTCATCAAGTGTGACAATTTTCTCTCCATCGTTTGCACGTCTTACTACAATCTCATCTCCCTCAAGGTATGAGTAATCAAAAGCATGCATTGGCTGTCCGAGCTCTTTTAAAACAAAGTTAGTGATGTCTACCACATTTGAAATAGAGCTTATTCCGACAAGTGCAAGACGCTTTCTCATCCATGCCGGTGACTCAGAGATTTTTACATCATGCACATAGTGAGCTGTGTAGCGAGGGCAGATGTCCTGTGCCAGGACAGATACCTTGAAATTTTCCTTCTTCACATCATCTGCAGTATAGTCAGTTGCAGGCTCCTTAAGCTCTTTTCCCAAAACAGCAGCAACCTCTCTTGCCATGCCATATATACACTGGCAGTCAGGTCTGTTTGCTGTGATTGCAATATCAAAAATCCAGTCATCAAGGCCGAGGATAGGTTTTACATCATCTCCCGCCTTAGCATCCTCAGGTAAAACCAAAAGTCCGTTGTAGCCTGCACCCGGATAGAGGTCTTCATTTAAGCCAAGCTCTACGCCTGAACATAACATTCCATATGAATCATATCCACGCAGCTTGCCCTGCTTTATCTCCATCACGCCCTCTATTGTAACGTGATCCTTTGCTGTGGCATATACTGTGGCACCGATAAGTGCGAGAGGATATTTGCCCCTGCCTTTACATTGTCCGCTCCACAGCAGATCTGGAATGTGCCATGTGCTCCGGCATTTACCTGACATAGACTCAGGTGTGTCTCAGGAATCGGCTCACATTTTTCTACAAGGCCGACTACTACGTTTGAGATATCCTTTCCCACCTCATATGATTCCTCAACCTCGAAACCACATGAGAATAATTTTTCCTCTAACTCCTTTGGTGTTACATCTATATCTACATAATCTTTTAACCAGCTAAGTGGTGTTAACATAATTTTTGCCTCCTGTTATATATTCAAGAAAAATGAATCTAGTTGTCATCAATCTGGTCTAATACCCTAAGGTCTGACTCGAATAAAAGCTTGATGTTGTTAATTCCGTATTTGAGCATTGCAATACGCTCAAGACCGATACCAAATGCAAAACCACTGTACTCATTTGTGTCTATGCCACAGCCCTCAAGCACCTTTTTATTTACTACGCCTGCACCAAGCACCTCAATCCAGCCTGTGCCCTTGCATAAAGAGCAGCCCTTGCCGTGGCACTGGAAGCAGCTTACATCAACCTCTACAGACGGCTCTGTAAATGGGAAGTATGAAGGACGAAGACGTGTTGTGACATTCTTTCCGAACATCTTCTTTACAAGCTGGTCAAGCATACCCTTTAAATCGCACAGTGTGATTCCCTTATCTACCACAAGACCCTCCATCTGTGTGAACATAGGAGAATGTGTCGCATCATCATCTGAACGGAAAACCTTACCCGGTGAAACAACCTTGATAGGTGGCTTCTTTGCTTCCATAACATGAATCTGTCCTGCTGAGGTCTGTGTACGAAGTAAGAACTCAGGTGATAAGTAGAATGTATCCTGCATATCACGCGCCGGATGATCCTTTGGAGTATTTAAAGCTGTAAAATTATAGTAATCATTCTCGATTTCAGTTCCCTCGTAAACCTCAAAGCCCATAGATGTGAAAATCTCCGAGAGCTGGTCCTTTACCTGTGTTACAGGATGAAGATTACCCTTTTTGCTTCTCTTTGCAGGCATAGTGACATCTATTTTCTCGCTCTCATACTTGCGCTTAAGTGCCTCTGCCTCAAATTTCTTAACCTTCTCATCAAGAAGCTTCTCAACTGCCTCACGTGTCTCATTGACCCACTGGCCTACCTTTGGTCTCTCATCAGGAGCAACATCCTTCATGCCCTTTAAGACTGCTGTGAGCTCACCCTTCTTTCCAAGAATTGCAGCACGCACATCATTTAATTTTTCAAGACCGTCAGCCTTATCAATTTCAGCAAGTGCTTTTTCTCTGATCTGTTGAATTTTGTCTCTCATCGAATTTCACCTCATAATATTTTTCTTAATTTGCATAAACTCGTAAATCCAAGCTTGAATTCGCCGTTTATGCGATAAAAAACGCCCCTGCATGGCTATTAAACCATGCAGGGACGAAAATTCCGCGATACCACCCTGATTTCCATTGAAGAAATATCCAATGGACTCTCATTGATATGTGTAACGTACATAACACGTCATGAACTACTGTGCTTCATCCATGCAGCTTCAGTGTGAACTTCAATCAATAGCCTTTTTGTAAGACTGCTTTCAGCCGATGACAATCTCTCTCTGGTCAAAGTACTATAATCTACTATGCACCTTCATTGCTTTTATTATATATAGCTGCGACATATATATCGCAAATGCTTATTTCTTAATAACACATAAGTCATTTTAGCACAATCTCTATATTTTGCAAGTAGAAAATTTTTCTATTTTCTTTATATTTTATTTCTAAGCCCCTTAGGATAATGGTTTTTAACCTGTGCACCATTCACCTTGCCCAGCGGCCGGATATCCATCTACACATACAAGTGCCCAGCCCTTTTTGCATTCAGCCGCCTGCTCATCAGATAACATAACTGACTGACCATTGAAAAAGCCTGTTGTCTGCGGATTGTCACATGTAAGCTTTACTACGTTTTTAGCATCATTTAGCTTAAGTGCAAGTGCCAGCGAATGCGACGGCTCAAAGCGCTGTTTTTTAAACTCTCCTATATGAAGCCCTGCTCGCTGCACCTTAAGGCCCTTAATATCCACTTCCATATCAGGCAGCCTGTAGAGCTGCTCCCCAAACATGACAAGCCTTGAGTTTTTTATCCATGCTGCCATATTCTCTGATATAGTCTCATCAAGAAACTCTGAGAGAAGCTTCATATTTTCTTTTGTGAGAGCCGGCTTTGTTTCATTTTTCCTGTTCTTACTATTTTTGTTCTTTTTGGTTTTCCTGTCAGCTTTAAGGTCTGTGTCCACACAGCCTCTTCTCACAAGCTTTGCCACAAAATGTCCCTCTCCGTCCACCTTATGCGGCCAGAAGCGCTCCATTTCTTCAAGTGTAAAATCAGGATGTCTCTCCAAAAAATACTCAATTACATCCTCATTTTCTTCCTTCGAGAAGGTGCAGGTGCTGTACACTATCGTACCTCCCGGCTTAAGCATCACAGCAGCATTATCCAGTATTTCCTTCTGCCTTGCCGCACAGATTGCCACATTTTCCATGCTCCACTGCTCTATTGCCTCAGGCAGCTTTCGAAACATTCCCTCTCCTGAGCAAGGTGCATCCACCTGTATAGCATTAAAAAAGCCTGGGAAATGTGAAGCAAGCACAAAGCTGTCCTCATTTGTCACAATCGCATTTTTGATTCCCATACGCTCTATATTCTGCGACAAAATCCGGCTTCTTTGTGTGTTAATCTCATTTGATACCAAAAGTCCGCTGTCTCCTAAATATGTGGCAAGCTGTGTGCTCTTTCCACCTGGTGCCGCACACAGGTCAAGCACTCTCATACCCGGCTTTGGAGCTAAAAGTGCAGCCGCCGACATGGCACTTGGCTCCTGTATGTAGTAAAGCCCCATCTCATGATACGGATGCTTTCCCGGACGCACATTCTCATCAAAGTAATATGCCTCATTTGCCCACGAAACCCTTTTATCTGAAGAAATTCCAAGTACATTCAATATCCGCATTATTTCTTCAGGGCTTTGCACTTTTAAGGTATTGAATCGGAGCGCCTGAAATCTGTTATTGTCATAGCTGTATAAGAAATCATCCCACTCATTGCCCAGAAAGGCCTTCATCTTTTTTTCAAACTCTATCGGTAAATTCATTATCAAATCCTCTTGTTTTCTTACGAAATAATTACAATGTATCTTACTATCACACACATAGTCATGTATCTAAGCACTTCGATATTACCACATTTCTACTATCCATGCTATCAATTTTTTTTAACGTAAAAATTCACCTTTAAATCGGCTATAGTGACTGCTAAATATAATAAAATCCCGAAAGTTATAATAATTGAGACATATCACTGCTCACTACGTACACTGCTTATATCCACCACAGTCACATCCTTATAATAATATCCGATTATATCCTTATAGCTGCTTCCTGCCTTTGCCAGCTTGTCTGCCCCATACTGGCTGAAGCCTATTCCATGTCCGAAGCCTCCTCCGGACAGTGTATAGTGACCATTTGCACCGGCACTCACACTAAAGCAGGCGCTTGGTATCATCGACAGATTCTCCCTCACAGAGCCATCGTTTAATGTAACTTTTTTCTGATAATGCCCTAACGCCTTTCTTATATCATTCTCCGCCGTAAAGGTCTGCGATTTGTTTCCATAATTTATTGTGAGCGAAAGTACATAACCAACATCCGACGTCTTATCGACAGAAATACCTGTTGCTGTGCCGTACTGAGGATCATTGTATGCCGATAAATCAAGCTCCGAGGTCCATCTGTAGTATGGCGAATTGTCATCCACCGACTCCACCTTGTGTATGAAATCCGGTGTACTCGAAGACCATACCTCCATATCCTCGGTTTTTCCGGCAGACGTAGAAAATAATAACATGTTATTAAGTTTCCTCCGCATGAAACAACCTGCCTGCCGTAGCTTTTACAGCCTCATCGGTCGACTGCTTTGTTTCTGAAGCGTTATAGACCTGAAAAGCCGTTGTATTGTCAATATTTGCTCCGTATAGCGCATACTGTGTATTTTTCATCTGTGAATATACAAAGGTTCTTGCGCAAACAGCCTGAGCCTTAAGCGCCTCTGCATCAAATGTAGACGGCATCTCCGACGGCAGCACATAGCGCACATATGTCTCCACATCGACTGTATTCACCGCCACAATACCTTCCTCTGTCCCGATAAACTCAAATGAGCCCGGATAGCTTTTACCGTTTATGCTGACATAATTGTCTGCTGAGCTCACCTTTATCTTACCTTTCTGTGCATTTGCCATATATGCTCCCACATCATCAATAGCATTGCTGCCACAGTCGGCATCATCCACATAAAGGTTAGACGCTGCACCTGCTGCAATTGTGGGAAATGCATCCTTTCCATCGTTTTTTATAAGCACCCTTATGTATGTAAGGTCTGGTGCCTGTCTTCTGACGATGGCACATATCCTGCCGGAATCAAGTATGTAAGAAAGTGTTTCACTTCCGATTATCAGGTCAGAAACCGCTATTTCCTTAGGTGAAGTGCCTGTCTCATCATACACCGGCAGCTTATCTGACTGCATTGGAATGTCACCCTGCCCTGCAATCTGCATGGTACCGTCTCCGTACGACAACATCACACCTGATATATCATCCGGCTTTATCTGTATCTTTTTGACCTTAGAGCCACTGATTTCAATATCACAGACACCTGTAAAGTTCTCTTCCATGGTTCCCTTAGCCCTGTAAAGCTCTCCATCACATATGAAAATCAGCCTTCCATCGTCATTTGACACAATATATGCATTCTCATACACCATATCCTTCGTCACGGCCCTCGCCTGTTTTACAAGTGTCCCTTTTTCCTTTTGTACCATAACAATTGCAAAAACAATAACCACGCATACCACGGTTATCGCAAGCATTATCCAGACCATCTGATTCGGCTTTTGCCGTCTTCGTCTTCTATTTGCCAAATTTCTTGTTCTCCTTAACACCCAAATAGTGGTTACTGCTCAAAAAATGGGAGCTGCAAAAACAGCTCCCTTTATCATCTGTACTTAAGAATCCTTTGTGCTTTAAAAATCTTTTGTATCTCATAAATCTTTTGTGCGTCCGGAGTTCTTTTGTACATTATTATTCTTTTGTAAGAACCAAAATGCCGGTCCTGTAATTTAGACTCCTAGCGCTCTTGCTAGGTGGGTAACCGCAGTCTGCCTTCTGCCTTCCGCTGCATAATGACGGCCTGACATCCAACAGCTCATATAGGAATCCCGTTTAAAGTAAATGTAGGTTCTAAATACACAGGGTTGTCGAACATCTCAGGTATCTTTGTAAATTCATTATACTTTATTATGTCTCATGTTGCAATGCAAAATTCATGTTAGAATTTAACAAATTTTTCTCTGGCATTTCGTAACATATTTGAAAACCAGATAATTACTGCGACGAATATAATCATCTCCACATATGACCAGTACGGTATTTTTTGAGGCAATCCGAAACTATCGCAACTATACTGATAACAAAAATCACAATGCCGAATACAAGTGACTTTGGATAAATATAAGCTATATATCCGGCCGTATCCTTAATCTTTTTCATCTCATCCTCAGCCACAAAGGTACTTTCAATTTTGCCGCTTTTCTTCATTCGCAGTGACACAAATATTATGTAAATTCCTAATATCAGCGTGACCACATCTATTATAATAAAATAGTTCATGCTTCTTTCTCCTGTATTTTTATTTATTATTCCTAAATAGTTATCACGGATCTTATATATACAAAAATATGTAAAATCACCAAAATTAGTATAACCTCATGTAAGGAAAAAATAAATGGTAAATAAGTCCCAACTATTTCTTGAATTTTTATTATTAATGTAGTAGAATATATTTATATTTTCAAGGGGAAGGAGTTTTTAAAATGCAACTTGACGATTTAAAAATACTTATATGCGATGATTCGATTCTCGCAAGAAAACAGATGAAGGACATAATCAATTCCATTGGTTCACCAACTATCATTGAGCGGCAAACGGACAGCTCGCCATTGATATGTACAAGGAGCATAAGCCAAATCTCACATTTATAGACATTGTAATGCCGGTAAAGGACGGAAATGCCGCTATCTCAGAAATTATGGAGTATGACAGCAGTGCTACCATCTTCGTTGCGTCATCTGTCGGCACACAGTCCGAGCTTAAAAAGGCTCTTGCTGCCGGAGCATGTGACTTCATTCAGAAACCAATCGACAAGGATCAGGTCATAAGTCTGATTAAGAAGCACATAGGAGGAAATTAATATGTATACTCAATTTTTTGGCAATTTTCTCCTATCAAAGGGGTATATCACTAATGAGCAGCTTTTTGACGCACTCAAAGAAAAAGCACAAAAGCACGCAAAGCTCGGTACTCTTGCCATCCACTCAGGCTTATGACAGCTGCCGAGGTTGATTCAGTAATAGTCGAGCAGACCCATCAGGACAAGAAGTTTGGTGAGCTTACAATAGAAATGGGCTATCTGACAGACGAGCAGGTAAAGGATCTCTTAAACATCCAAAGCCCTGACTTTCTTCTTTTAGGACAGATTCTTTTAGACAAAGGCATAATTGACAATACCACTCTCGAAAAGAGTATACATGATTACCGCAGTGAGAATGCTATTTCCGATCTTGACATGGTACTCGAGGATAAGGACAGTATAAATCATCTGATAGGTCATTTTTTTGCCAATACAGGCATAGATCCTTCTGCCATTGACATTATGTATCTTGAGCTTTTGTTTAACAGCTTTATCCGATTTGTCGGTGATGACTACACTCCGCTCTCTGCCGAGATATGTGACAGCTTTAGTGCGGACTGCATGGTACGTCAGGACATCGAGGGCAGCTATGCATATCTACATACATAGGCATGAGTCAGACAACAGCCATCAATTTTGCATCACGCTATGTAAATGAATCATTTTCAGTATACGACGAGTATGTACAGGCATCTCTCGATGATTTCCTGAACCTGAACAATGGACTGTTTCTGGTCAACTGTTCAAATGATCAGGCACTTGAGCTTACTCTCACTGCACCTGAGCATTTTGATGGACAGACACGCAGCTTCAATAAAGCCTGCAAGCTCAAGCTGTTATACCCTTTCGGAGCCATTCACTTTATTATTGAATTCTAATATCTCTGCAAGGCAGTTTCAGTAATCTGATAATTATTTACTCTATAATTAGAGCACAAAAAGAACATCTGCAAACAGCAGATGTTCTTTTATGTTGCGCTATATATAATCATATATCATACCAGTTACAATTATATGATTAAAGAGTCAAAGGGTAACAATATATTATTACTGCACACCGAGCATTTTCTTAACAGTGTTTTCCATCTGATCCACATCACATACTGTGTTGTAAGAATCTTTGCATCCCTGATTTCCTCGATGGCATTTGGTACCTTAACGTTGCCAAGCTTTGAAAGCTCATCTACAAGCTCAAAGTCTGTCATTGAATCGTACTTAGGATCAATTGCATCCATCACACTTCTTGTGAATTTGAATGGACTTGCTGTAGATGCGATAACAGTCTTTGTGGCTGTATCACCTGTAGCCTCCTTATACTTGTCATATACACCTGCTGCAACTGCTGTATGAGTATCAATAATGTATCCTGTATCCTCGTAAAGCTTTTTAATAACCTCAGCGGTTTCCTTCTCACTTGTGTAATTTCCATAGAAGTCAGAAAGCTTTTCCTTCATCTCAGGTGTTACAGTGTATTTGCCATCCTTAGCAAGCGAAGCCATAAGCTGAGCATTCTTATTTGCATCATTTCCTGCGATACGGTAAATGAGTCTCTCAAGGTTTGAAGAAATGAGAATATCCATGGATGGTGAATTTGTGAGGATAAACTCTCTGTTTTTATCATACTCTCCTGTTGTGAAGAAATCGTAAAGCACCTTGTTCTCGTTTGAAGCGCAGATAAGCTTTGCAACTGGAAGTCCCATATTTTTGCATAAAACGCTGCAAGTATATTTCCAAAGTTTCCCGTAGGAACAACGATATTTATCTTCTCATCCTTTGCGACAGCTCTCTGTGCAAAAAGCTTTGAGTAAGCATATACATAGTACACAATCTGTGGTACAAGGCGACCTATATTGATTGAGTTGGCGGATGAGAACTGATAGCTCGCGGCATCCATCGTCTCTGCAAGAGCCTTATCATTGAACATAGCCTTTACTGCTGACTGTGCCTGGTCAAAGTTGCCGTGAATACCCACTACATGAGTATTGGCACCCTTTTGTGTAAGCATCTGCTTCTCCTGAATCGGGCTGACACCATTCTTTGGATAGAAAACGATAATCTGTGTCCCCTCAACATCAGCAAAGCCTGCCATAGCTGCCTTTCCTGTGTCTCCTGATGTGGCTGTCAGGATGACAATCTCGTTTTTAACATTGTTTTTCTTTGCAGATGTGATAAGTAAATGAGGCAGAATGGATAATGCCATATCCTTGAAGGCTATTGTAGAGCCATGGAACAGCTCAAGGTAGTAAGCCCCGTCAGCAAACTTAAGCGGTGCAATCTCAGTAGTATCAAACTTGCTGTCGTATGCCCTGTTGATACAATTTTTAAGCTCTTCCTCTGTGAAATCCGTAAGGAAAAGCTTCATAACCTCATATGCTACCTGCTGGTATGACATCTTAGAAAGCTCCTCAACAGAAACATCAAGTGCCGGAATGCTCTCAGGTACAAATAATCCTCCGTCATCGGCAAGGCCCTTAAGGATAGCCTGTGAAGCTGTTATTTTCTTTTCACTGTTTCTTGTGCTTGAATATAATAAATCCATTTTTTACCTCATTTCTCTTTTTATCTTATCTAAATCCATATTGCTGCATCTATATGCAGACAATTATTATCCTTTATAGTATAATAAATTTCATATATCAAATCAATAACAAAAATGCTACAATTATATAAATGTTTTAACAAACAATAACAAAATATATGTGAAAGGGACACAATACATCTATGCTGCAAGGAGTTTACACCGCTGTCAGAAAAGACGGCACCATTTACTACAGGTCCAACATCACCTACAAAAGCAAACACATCAGTCTCGGAAGCTTTGACAGTGAGCTTTCTGCAAGCCGCGCCTATGCCACTGCATCGACAATTTTATTAAAAGAAACAAACAGCATAGAGGACTCTTACTTTCACACCCATGCACTTGCATTTGATAAAATTGTAACTCTTATTAATTTCCGTGATAACGGAATGTACATCAAAACCCCAATATACCTGCACAAAAACTATTTCAGCTACTATCTGGATATATCACATGAGCTGAAATTCGATATAGACGATTTGTTTTACTACTCTGAGCATCGCATATTAAAACGCCAGGGACATCTGTACGTCAACGACTACGGCATGCAGGTCACCCTGCTTAACCGCTATGGCATACAGCCTCATGCTGTTTGCGGACGGGACTATGTATTTGTAAACAACGATCCAACCGACATGCGCTACGAAAACATCAAGCTGTTAAATCCATACCATGGTGTAGAGATTGTCAAAACTGCAGGGCTCGACAAATATAAAGCACGCATACACATAAACGGTAATTTTGTCATAGGAACCTACAACACAATCGAAAAGGCCGCTATTGCCTACAATAAAGCTGTCGATATGGCACATGCACATGGCATAGAAAAAAACTATCCGGAAAACTATATTGAAAGTATATCAGGCAAGGAATACGCGGATATTTACACTTCTGTGACAGTTTCCGATAAATATGTGCAGTATCTGCAGCAATTTGATTTATAGAACGCATATCCCACAGTTTGCATATTACCATTACTTTTAATATTGTACTAAAAACTCCCGCGGTTATATAATCTCGGGAATTTTTATAATTACTTCTGATTTATATAGTTTACAAGTCCCTCGCAGTCGATAATCTTCTGCATGAACGGTGGGAAGGCCTGTCCCTTAAACTTCTCTCCTGTTGTCTCATCTGTGATGATACCGGAATCAAAGTCTACTGTCACCTCATCACCGGCATTTATTGCCTTTGCTGCCTCAGGGCACTCAATAATAGGAAGACCTATATTGATTGCATTTCTGTAGAAAATTCTTGCAAATGTCTCTGCGATAACACAGCTTACGCCGGCAGCCTTGATGGCAATCGGTGCATGCTCTCTTGATGAACCACAGCCGAAGTTCTTGTTGGCTACCATGATATCTCCGGCCTTTACATTATTTACAAAATCCTTATCAATATCCTCCATGCAGTGTGTTGCAAGCTCCTTAGGATCAGAAGAATTCAGATATCTTGCAGGAATGATTACATCTGTATCGACATTGTCTCCATATTTAAATACACGACCGTGTGCTGCTTTCATTGTGCTTCCTCCAATCTTTACATAACATCCTTTGGTCCTGAAATCTTACCTGTAATGGCACTTGCAGCTGCAACAGCAGGGCTTGCCAGATAAACCTCAGAATCCACATGACCCATACGTCCGACAAAGTTACGGTTTGTGGTAGATACGCATCTCTCGCCCTCAGCGAGCACTCCCATGTATCCGCCAAGACATGGTCCGCAGGTAGGTGTGCTCACAATGGCACCAGCCTCGATAAATGTCTTAAGAAGGCCCTCTTCCATAGCCTGAAGATAAATCTTTTGTGTTGCAGGAATCACGATAACCCTGATACCATCCGCAACCTTTTTACCCTCAAGAATCTTTGCTGCAATACGCAGATCATCCATACGGCCGTTGGTACATGAGCCGATTACTACCTGGTCAATCTTTACATCACCCACCTCATCGATGGTACGTGTATTGTCAGGCAAATGTGGGAATGAAACTGTAGACTTAAGTGTGCTAAGGTCGATTGTATACTCCTCATCATACTCTGCATCACTATCAGCCTCATACTCTGTGAACGGACGCTTTGAATGCTCTTTCATGTACTCTCTTGTGAGATCATCTACAGGGAAGATACCATTCTTGCCGCCGGCCTCAATTGCCATATTGGCGATAGTAAATCTGTCATCCATAGAAAGATATTTAAGTCCATCTCCGACAAACTCCATTGACTTATAAAGTGCGCCGTCCACACCAATCATACCGATGATATGAAGGATGACGTCCTTGCCGCTGATCCACTCAGCCGGTTTTCCGACGATATTGAACTTGATAGCAGAAGGTACCTTAAACCAAGCCTTGCCTGTAGCCATTCCTGCTGCCATATCAGTACTTCCCACACCTGTAGAGAAGGCTCCTAAAGCTCCGTATGTACATGTATGTGAATCGGCTCCTATAATCACATCACCTGCCACGGTAAGTCCCTGCTCAGGTAAAAGTGCATGCTCAATGCCCATTTTTCCTACATCAAAGTAATTTGTAATCTCGTTTTTGCAGGCAAACTCGCGAACACATTTACAGTGTTCTGCTGACTTGATGTCCTTGTTGGGTGCAAAGTGATCCATAACGAGTGCGATTTTATCTTTATTAAACACTCCCTCTACCTTCATCTTGTCGACCTCATGAATCGCTACAGGTGAGGTAATGTCGTTTCCAAGCACAAGATCTAAATCAGCCTCAATGAGCTGTCCTGCACTAACAGAGTCAAGGCCTGCGTGTGCAGCAAGAATCTTCTGTGTCATTGTCATTCCCATGCTTATATTCCTCCTAGCATATAAAAATATTGTATTATGATTGTATCTGAATCAAGTTTACTTAAGACATCATAACATATGATTTACCATAATAAAAATACATAATAAACATATTTACCATAACTAAATCTCATGGTATAATAAACATAAATTTGTTGATGTTCACACCTTTTTGTGACAAGCAACGATTACAGCCCATTAAAAGTACAAACCACAGGAGGTACAAATGAACCAGAATCTCTCATCTTACTGGATTTTCTATACTGTCGCCAATGCCGGCAATATATCAAAGGCAGCCAAGGAGCTCTATATCAGCCAGCCTGCCATCAGCAAGTCAATTCAAAAGCTCGAGGACGGACTGGAATGCAAGCTTTTTTCCAGAAGCTCCAGAGGTGTCGTCTTGACCGATGAGGCAGGCTTCTGTATGATCATGTAAGCGAGGCCTTTGAGGCATTAAATGAGGGTGAGGAAAAGCTGAAGCGCTCAATAGAGCTCGGTGTCGGCCAGCTTAAAATTGGTGTCAGCTCAACCCTCTGCAAATATATGCTTTTGCCATATCTCAAGGAATTCATACACAGAAATCCTCATATAAGCATCTCAATCGAATGTCAGTCTACCAATGAGACCTTAAAGCTCCTCGATGATGACAAAATAGATATAGGTCTGATTGGAAAACCAGCATCCCTTAAGACTTTCAATTTCTATTATCTGGACAACATTGAGGATATATTTGTCACTACAAAGGACTATCTGCGCAACTTAAGCGCCCGTGGTGTCAAAAAGAGCGAGATTTTGCAAAACTCTACTCTCATGCTTCTCGATAAAGGCAATATGACACGTAAATATATTGATGATTATCTGCAGGAGAACCAGATACACGTAAAGGACTCTATAGATATATCAAATATGGACCTGCTCATCGACTTTGCCAAAATAGGCGTAGGTGTGGCCTGCGTCATAAAAAGCATAGTTTCAAAGGAGCTTGCTGACGGTACCCTGATTGAAATTCCTCTCGGCATACCAATCCACAAGCGTGAGGTCGGCTTTGCTTACAAGGAGTCTTCAAAGCTTTCCACCTCTCTGCAGACCTTCATCAAGTTTTATGAGAGCTACACACCAGAGGATTTTTAAATAAAAAAATATGACCCCGGAGGTATTACCTTGAAAGAACAAATACACACTATCCCCATATCAGACGCCTTTGACAATGCCGGCGAATGCCCCTTCTGCTATATAGAAAAACGCACCGAGGATCACGTCATGGATTTTGTACTTGGTCATGGTGCCTCTTACATGGAGGCTGACATACGCGATATGACCGATAAGGAGGCTTCTGCCGTGCACATTTCAAAAAAATGTTTGACTATGGCAATTCACTCGGAAACGCCTGGATACTAAAAACCATGTACATGCGCCATATTGAGGAGATGGACAAAGAATTTAAGAACTTTAAGCCTGATTCAGTGCAAAGGAGCGGTCTTTTTAAAAAAGCAAACGCCTCCTCCAATTCCATCGTGGACTGGATTAACAAGCGTGAATCAACCTGCTTTATATGCGACAGCGTAAACAAGACCTTTAATGCATACATGAAGACCTTCTTCACTATGTATGAAAAGGATCCTGAACTAAAAGAAAAATTAAAGAACACAAAAGGATTTTGTCTCGATCACCTGAAAGTGGTTCTGGAAGGAGCTGACACTTATTTAAAAGGTGATAAGCGCAAAGAATTTTACGATATCGTGCTCCCTCTAATGCACGAAAACATGAACCGCATATATGAAGATGTTGCATGGTTCATCGAAAAATATGATTATAAAAATAAAGATGCCGACTGGAAAAATTCCAAGGATGCGATCCAGCGCGGTATGCAGAAGCTTCGCGAAGTGATCCATCACTTCCACCACATGTTCTCAAAAATAAAATCACCCGGTATTCTGCCGGCCGTCTAGTGGCTGTGCAAAATACCGGGTAATTTTTATTTCATTACGATGTTTACAATACGTCCCGGAACATAAATCTCTTTTACGATATTTCCTGTAAGCTTATCTGCAATAACATCCTTTGCTTTTGCGATAACCTCATCCTTAGGATCCTGTTTTCCGATTGCAAGAGTGCCCTTAGTCTTTCCGTTGATCTGTACAGCAATCTCTACTGTATCCTCAACAGTCTTTGCCTCATCGTATACCGGCCATGGCTCAAATGCGATTGTATCGTCATGTCCCATTCTCTGCCAGATTTCCTCACCAACATGTGGACATACACAAGAAAGCATCTTGATAAGTCCCTCTGCAAACTCTCTAGGACATCTGCCTGCCTTGTATACTTCATTGACAAAAATCATCATCTGGCTGATAGCTGTATTGTAGCCAAGTGCCTCGAAGTCGTTTGTGACCTTCTTTACTGTCTGATGATAGATTCTTGTAAGCTTTCCATCATCCTCTTCGATAATATTCTCAGGCTCTGTAAAGAAATTCCATACACGTGTGATGAATCTCTTTGCTCCCTGTACGTTGCTGTCGTTCCAAGGCTTTGAAACCTCAAGTGGTCCCATGAACATCTCGTAGAGACGAAGTGTATCAGCGCCGTACTCCTCGACTACATCACTAGGATTTACTACGAACTCCGGGAATCTCTTGCCCATCTTGATACCGTTTGATCCAAGGATCATTCCCTGATGTACGAGCTTCTTAAAAGGCTCCTTTACAGGAGATAAGCCTGATCAAAGAGGAATCTGTTCCAGATTCTTGAATACATGAGGTGTCCTACCGCATGCTCCGGTCCACCAACATAGAGATCTACAGGCATCCAGTGCTTTAAGAGCTCCTGATTTGCAAATTCCTTATCATTGTGTGGATCGATATATCTCATATAATACCATGAGGATCCTGCCGAGCCTGGCATGGTGGATGTCTCACGAGTACCCTTTACGCCGTTTCTGTCATACTGCTTCCACTCTGTAGCGTTCTCAAGAGGTGCCTTGCCATTCTTGCCCTTGTAATCCTCAAGCTCAGGAAGGACAAGTGGAAGCTCATCATCAGGAAGGAAATAGATTGAACCATCCTCCTTGTATACACATGGAACAGGCTCTCCCCAGTATCTCTGACGTGCAAAAATCCACTCACGGAACTTGTAGTTTACAGTTCTCTTTGCCACGCCCATCTTCTCAAGCTTGGCTGTGATAGCCTCCTTAGCATCCTCAACTACCATTCCGGTAAACTCCTCTGAGTTGATGAGCTTGCAGCCCTTTCCAAGGTAATCATGCTTCTCAAATGCATGCTCTGATACATCTGCACCATCAATTACCTGAATCATCTCAATATCATGAGCCTGTGCATACTCGAAATCTCGCTGATCATGAGTAGGAACTGCCATAACAGCACCTGTACCGTAGCTTGCCAGTACGAAATCACCGATGAACATTCGCACTTCCTTGCCGTTTACAGGGTTGATACAATGAAGTCCCTTAAGCTCACAGCCTGACTTTGTCTTGTTAAGCTCAGTTCTGTCCATATCGCTCTTCTTTACAGTCTCATCTATGTAAGCCTGAACCTCTTCTTTGTTCTCGACTCTGTCCATGAGACCCTTTACTATATCTCCGTCCGGAGCAAGCACCATAAATGTGATACCATATATTGTCTCGATACATGTAGTAAAGATAGAGAACTCTCCACCGCCTACAATCTGGAATTTGACCTCGACACCTGTGCTCTTGCCAATCCAGTTTCTCTGCATTTCCTTGGTAGACTCAGCCAGTCTATCTCATTAAGCCCCTCAAGGAGCTTTTCTGCAAATGCCGGCTGGTCAATAACCCACTGTTTCATGTTCTTGCGGACTACAGGATAGCCACCACGCTCTGACTTGCCATCTATAACCTCATCGTTTGAGAGAACTGTTCCAAGCTCCTCGCACCAGTTTACAGGCATATCAATATGCTTTGCATATCCGGCCTCATAAAGCTTCTTGAAAATCCACTGTGTCCACTTGTAAAACTCAGGGTCACTTGTAGAAATCATCTTTGACCAGTCATAATCAAAACCAAGCTCTCTTAACTGCTTTGAGAAGGTCTCTATATTCTTCTGAGTGAAACCGTTTGGATGATGACCTGTGTTTACAGCATACTGCTCTGCCGGTAAACCGAATGAATCATATCCCATCGGATGAAGTACATTGTAGCCCTGCATTCTCTTCATACGCGACATGATATCTGTAGCTGTATAGCCCTCCGGATGTCCAGCGTGAAGGCCTACTCCTGAAGGGTAAGGGAACATATCAAGTGCATAGTATTTAGGCTTTGAAAAATCCCAAACATCTGTCTTGAATGTCTCGTGTTCTTTCCAGTATTCCTGCCATTTTTTCTCTATGGCCTTGTGATTGTATGGTTCTGACATACTTGCCTCCTTATATCAAAAACGCTCCGCCTCTCAAAGAGACGAAGGCGTATTTTTAATCCGTCTGATTAACATTCATAATTTTACACATCACACTATATTTTGTCAAGTTTTGCTATATAAAAAACCCGGTGCATCACTGCCCCGGGTCTTATTGTCATATATATCTGACAGATTAGTTGTTGATGAGCTTGTCGCTCTCATCATTCCAGCTGTAAAGCTTACGGATTTCCTCGCCAACCTTCTCTGAAGGATGCTCAGAAGCAAGCTTTCTCATAGCCTTGAAGTGTACCTGACGTCCTGCTGGTGACATATCAAGTAAGAACTCCTTAGCAAATGTACCATCCTGGATGTCAGAAAGAATCTTCTTCATAGCTTTCTTTGTCTCAGCTGTAACAATCTTAGGTCCTGTTACATAATCACCATACTCAGCTGTATTAGAGATAGAGTATCTCATACCTGCGAAGCCTGACTGGTAGATAAGGTCTACGATGAGCTTCATCTCATGGATACACTCAAAGTATGCGTTTCTTGGGTCATAACCAGCCTCACAAAGTGTTTCGAAACCAGCCTGCATAAGTGCACAAACACCACCACAAAGAACTGCCTGCTCACCGAAGAGGTCTGTCTCTGTCTCTGTACGGAATGTTGTCTCAAGAAGTCCGGCTCTTGCTCCGCCGATTCCAAGACCATATGCAAGTGCAAGGTCCCATGCCTTTCCTGTAGCATCCTGCTCTACAGCGATAAGACAAGGTGTTCCTTTTCCTGCCTGGTACTCTGAACGTACTGTATGTCCCGGAGCCTTAGGTGCGATCATAGCTACATCTACATCCTTTGGTGGCTTAATGCATCCAAAGTGGATGTTGAAGCCGTGAGCGAACATAAGCATGTTGCCCGGCTCAAGGTTTGGCTCGATGTCCTTCTTGTACATATCTGCCTGTAACTCATCATTTATAAGAATCATGATGATATCAGCCTGCTTTGCAGCCTCTGCAGCGACATATACCTTGAAGCCCTGCTCTTCTGCTCTCTTCCATGACTTGCTGCCCTCATAAAGACCGATGATGACATTGCATCCTGAATCCTTTAAGTTAAGTGCATGTGCATGTCCCTGGCTGCCGTAACCGATAATGCAATTGTCTTGCCCTCTAATAATGAAAGGTTACAATCATCCTGATAAAATAATCTTGGTTCTGCCATTTTGTTTTCCTCCTGTTAATTTAAGTAAACTATTTATATGTAAGGATTGTCCTGTGACTAATCCAACATAACTACATCATCGGAACCTCTGGTAAGTCCTGTGATTCCCGTTCTTGCGAGCTCTAATATTTCATAGCCGCTAAGTAAGTCTATGAACTTATCAAGCTTGTCCTGTGTACCTATGAGCTCAATAATCATAGAGTCATGAGTGACATCAACTATCTTGCCGTGGAAGATCTCAGTCACATTCATAACTGCCTGTCTTTGTGTATCGAGTGCTCTTATCTTTATCATAATAAGCTCCCTGCACACTGAGAGTCCCGGCTCAAGCTTCTTGATATCAAGTACATCCTCAAGCTTCGCCAACTGCTTCTCTATCTGCTCAAGCACCTGCTCATCACCGCTTGCAACAATTGTGATACGTGTGTAGCGCGGATCTGCTGTAACCCCTGAAGAGAAACTATCAATATTAAATCCCCTGCGACTGAACAGTCCTGAAATACGACTGGTCACTCCGGGATTGTTCTCAACTAAAAGAGATAATGCCTGTCTTCTCATCGAAAAACCTTCCTCACAATTTCTATTATTTCTGTTCACATGATGATAATATTACTATAATCTGTATTTGTCAAGCAATATCGTTAATATAACTTAAATTCATATTATCAATAACAATATTTATACATCCATAACCTCGATAAATGCCTGTTTTATAACGTTTTATACAGTATCTTCAAAAAAAGCCGGGCGACATACAACCGCCCGGCTTTAGAATTATCTAATATAATTCTGTTTAATATATTATAACTGTGGTCCTGCTGCAACAAGTGCTTTACCAGCCTCATTTGTTGTGTACTTAACAAAGTTCTTGTTGAATCTCTCTGCAAGATCTTTAGCCTTTGCCTCCCACTCAGAAGCATCAGCATATGTGTCACGAGGATCAAGGATTCCTGAATCAACTCCAGGAAGCTCTGTAGGAACCTCGAAATCGAACATAGGGATCTTCTTTGTTGGAGCATTAAGGATATCACCAGAAAGGATAGCGTCGATGATTCCTCTTGTATCCTTGATTGTGATTCTCTTTCCTGTTCCGTTCCATCCTGTATTTACAAGGTATGCCTTAGCGCCTGACTTCTCCATCTTCTTAACGAGCTCTGCAGCATATTTTGTAGGATGAAGCTCAAGGAATGCCTGTCCGAAGCAAGCTGAGAATGTAGGTGTTGGCTCAGTAATTCCACGCTCTGTTCCTGCAAGCTTTGCAGTAAATCCTGAAAGGAAGTAGTACTGTGTCTGCTCAGGTGTAAGAATAGATACTGGTGGAAGTACTCCGAATGCATCTGCTGAAAGGAAGATTACGTTCTTTGCAGCCGGTGCTGAAGATACTGGCTTAACAATATTTGTGATGTGGTTGATTGGGTAAGATACACGTGTATTCTCTGTTACACTCTTGTCCTCGAAATCAATCTTTCCATCATCAGCAACTGTAACGTTCTCAAGAAGAGCATCTCTTCTGATTGCGTTGTAGATATCAGGCTCAGACTCTTTGTCAAGACCGATAACCTTAGCGTAGCATCCACCCTCGAAGTTGAATACGCCGTTGTCATCCCAGCCGTGCTCGTCATCTCCGATAAGAAGACGCTTAGGATCTGTAGAAAGTGTTGTCTTACCTGTTCCTGAAAGACCGAAGAAGATTGCTGTGTTCTCTCCGTTCATGTCAGCGTTTGCTGAACAGTGCATTGAAGCGATGCCCTTAAGTGGGAGGAAGTAGTTCATCATAGAGAACATACCTTTCTTCATCTCTCCGCCGTACCATGTATTGATGATAACCTGCTCTTTTGATGTGATGTTGAATGCAACACATGTCTCTGAGTTAAGACCTAACTCCTTGTAGTTCTCAACCCTAGCCTTTGAAGCATTGTATACTACGAAATCAGGCTCGAAGTTCTCAAGCTCCTCTGCTGATGGCTGGATGAACATGTTTGTTACGAAATGAGCCTGCCAAGCAACCTCAACGATGAAACGAACTGCCATACGTGTATCCTTGTTTGCTCCACAGAATGCATCTACTACGAAAAGCTTCTTGTTGCAGAGCTCTTTCTTAGCAAGATCCTTAACTGTTGCCCAAACATCCTCTTTCATTGGATGGTTGTCGTTTGGATACTCAGGTGTATTCCACCATACTGTGTCCTTAGAATTCTCGTCCATAACGATATATTTATCTTTAGGAGAACGTCCAGTGTAGATACCTGTCATAACGTTAACTGCACCAAGCTCTGTCTCCTTACCAACCTCGTAACCCTCAAGGCCGGCTTTTGTCTCTTCCTCGAATAATGTCTCGTAAGAAGGATTGTGAACGATCTCTGTTGTTCCGGTAATGCCATACTTTGTTAAATCAACATTTGCCATTTTGAATAAACCTCTTTTCTATAAATTATGGATTTACATCCATTTCTTTTGTTAGTATATATGTTTGTTAAAAAAAATCAATATCTACTTTTCAATTTACACTTATTTCACACTTTTTCGACATGTATAATATATTTCCCACACATCAGCCTTTCGCATATCTGGTGAGGAACTGCCTAGTACGCTCCTCCTTCGGATGGTCAATCACCTCATGTGGGTCGCCATGCTCAACAATCACACCACCGTCCATGAAGATCACCTGATCCGCAACATCACGCGCAAAGGCCATCTCATGCGTGACAATAATCATTGTGGTATTCTGCTGCGCAAGGGAACGTATGACCTTAAGCACCTCTCCGGTAAGCTCCGGGTCAAGAGCTGAAGTAGGCTCATCAAAGCAGAGTATATCAGGCTTAAGTGCCAGTGCCCTTGCTATAGCTACACGCTGCTGCTGTCCACCCGAGAGCTGATGCGGATAATGGTTCATCCTCTCAGCAAGCCCCATTCTGTCCAGAAGCTCCTTTCCATGCTCATCAATACGTGTAAGGATTGCTTTTTATCCTTTTTAAACTCAGGTGTCTCCTGTGCCAGAAGGCGCTCTGCCAGAGTGACATTCTCAAGTGCTGTGTACTGTGGAAAAAGATTAAACTGCTGAAACACCATACCAAAATGCAGCCTCTTTTTGCGAAGCTCCGCGTCTTTATCCTTGCCCGCTTCGGAAGCATCAAAAAGAGTCTCACCATTTACAATAATCTGGCCACTGTCAGGTCTCTCAAGGAAGTTAAGGCACCGTAACAGCGTAGTCTTTCCTGAGCCTGATGAACCGATTATCGCAAGAGCATTGCCCTCCTCCATGGAAAAGCTGACATCCTTAAGCACATTAGTCCTTCCAAAGTGTTTTTCTATATTTCTAACCTCTAAAATTGCCATGTCTTCCTCCTACCTGAAATAATCCAGCTTTTTCTCGATATAATTAAATAAAAGTGTAAGGATTCCGACAAATACGAGATAAAATACACCTGTATAAAACAGCGGCCATGTAAGTCCGTCAGACTTCATAAACGCCGCTCCCGCAAAGGTAAGCTCGTATGCCGCAATAATTCTGGCAAGAGAAGTATCCTTTACAAGAGTGATTATCTCATTTGACATAGGCGGAACAACACGCTTGATCATCTGAAGCAGAGTGATTTTAAAGAAAATCTGCTGCTTTGTCATGCCTAACACCTGTCCTGCCTCTCTCTGACCGGCCGGAACACCCTCTATGCCACCTCTGAATATAACAGAGAAATAACATGCATAGTTGATGACAAACGCTACAACCGTCGCTGTAATACGTCCGGTCTCGTCACCACTCCATATAGCCTGATGCAACCACAAACCCGGTCCGTAGAATATAATGATAAGCTGAAGCATAAGCGGTGTGCCGCGGATAACCCATACAAATACATTCATGACAGCCTTGACAGGCTTAAACCTGCTCAAAAGCCCAAATGCAAATATAAGCCCCAGTGGCAGTGAAAATATAAGTGTCAGTATAAATATTTCAAAGGTGGTCCACAGACCACTCATTAGTGCTTGTGTAACAGTCCAAAACATTTTATTTCTCCCGCTCAACAACTACCTGTGCATTGTTACAGTATGCATTTGTGCATTCCATAGACTTTGTAACCTCATCTGTGAGTGTCATGCCATTCCAGACAACGTCAATCTTCTTTGAATCAAGCTCCATAACCTTGTTGTCCCAGTCGATAACTACAAATTCAACATCCACACCGAGCTTCTCACCGACAAGTCTAGCCATATCTGCATCAAAGCCAATCCATTTATCGTCCTTATCCTTGTAATCCATAGGCTCAAACTCTGTGATACCGACAATCATCTTGCCCTGTGACTTGATATAATCCACATCACTGTCGCTATCAGACTGCTTGAACTCGCAAGGCTCCTGCTCAAGAAGTGAATCCTGTACTCCGTATTTCTTTGCAATCTCCTGCGCGCTGCCATCAGCATATGATTCTGCGAATACACTGTTGATATATGAAGCAAGATCAGAACCCTTACGGCATCCGACACCATACTTCTCTGATGTAAGCTCTGTTGTATGTACTAAATCAGGGTAGCTTGTGCCCTCTCCAATCATGGCTCCTGCCATTAAAAGGTCTATGATTGCCGCATCAGATGTACCTGATTTAACCTCCATAAGCGCATCAGCCTGTGATGAAACCGAATTGTAATTAAAGCCCTTTTCCTTTGCCACAGCCTCTCCTGCTGAGCCTGCCTCAACTGCGTAGGTCATGCCGTCGCCCTTTTCGCTTTTTTGTGTTCCTGCACCCTTGCTGCCACCACAGGCAGTCATTGAAAGTGCTAAAGTTGCTGTCAAAAGAAGTGCTAATCCTCTTCTCATGCTCATTTCCTCCATATGTTAAATAATCATTGTAATTATTCAAAATCATCCAATAACTACAATCTTTTAACATATTAGCAAATTATCACACTAAAGTAAAGAGGAATTATCCACCAAATCAACAGTTATGTTCTTCCATTTTATACAAGCCCCAGACTTTTAATTATATAAAGCCAGAGAGTCAGCGTAAACGCACTGAGCAGTGTCGTGAGCATTATCGTGGTCGATGAGATAACGCCCTCATGCCCCATATTTCTTGCCATGACAAAGCAGCTTACTGTAGTAGCTGAGCCAAGCATCACAAGAATTGCAATAAGCTCACTGTCCCTGAACCCGAAGGCTACCGCAATAGGAAGAAATACTGCCACAAAGCCTACAAGCTTGATAAATGTGGCTGCAAATGCAGGCTTCGCCTTTGCTGATGCTTTTTTCAAATCAAATGTGGCACCCATAGCCATAAGTCCCATAGGCGTTGCCATATTGCCAATGCTCGTCACAGCCTTTGCCGGTATTCCCGCAAACGGCAGACTATAGCTGACCACAGAAGACCTGCAACAATTCCTAAAATAATAGGATTGGTCACTATTCCCTTAAATGTCTTTTTGAGTACTGCCCTGTCTATGCCGTTTTGCCCCGGCTTAAAAAATGAAAGCACTATAACAGCCATCACGTTGTAAAGCGGTACGCTTCCTATAATCATGACGGGTGCCATGCCTGCGTTTCCATAAATGTTCAGGATAAAAGCAATTCCAAGCAGCGCAGCACTGCTTCTGTATGAGGCCTGTATAAACTCGCCCCGTATGGATTTATCCCTCCACAGACATGATATGAGTGTTGAGATTGTGATGCTTATCAATGTAACAACAAAGCAGAATACTATAAACCTAATATTCCACACCTTTGAAAAATCAACTGCGGCAAGATCACCAAACAATAAAAAAGGTAAAGGAATCTTAAACACAAACTTATTCATCCTGTTCGCAAAATCTTCATCCAGTATTCCCACTTTGCGAAGAAAAAGTCCAAACACCATCATCAGAAAAATAGGTCCTGTGGCATTTAGACAAAACATTAAATTTTCCATCTCAAATTAAGCCTCCATCACATCCGTAATATGTAGTTTATAATTATACTATTTTGTACATTCCAGCTACCACAATAAGCTTTGAACTGAGATATGTCAACCTTTTATTGCACTGTAGATTATTTTAAAAAATTATGGTACACTTATCGCATATTTTATTTAGGAAGGAATTAAACGGTTTGAAAATTCTTATTTTATCCTGTGACACCGGCGAGGGACACAACAGTGCCGGTAAAGCTATAAAAGAAGCGGCAGAGCATAAAGGACATTCTGTGACAATGATAGATATGTTTCTCTTATCGGGTAAAGGAACATCGCACGCAGTATCAGGAGCATATATAGGCATTGTAAAGCATATTCCGTTTTTCTTCGGACTACTCTATAAGGTTGGCATGCTGATATCGAGTGATAAACGTAAATCCCCTGTCTATTTTGCCAATGCCCTGCTTTGTAAAAAGCTATCAGCATACATTGAATCAAACGACTTTGATGCTGTCGTCACACCTCATCTGTACCCTGCTGAGACCCTGAGCTGCATGAAGCGAAAAAATCTGCTTCATATCCCTGCCGTCGCTGTGGGAACCGACTACACCTGCATCCCATTCTGGGAAGAGACAAATATGGATTATTATGTTATTCCACACGATGATCTGACCGATGAATTTGCAAAACGTGGTATTCCTGAAAACAAGCTGCTGCCATTAGGCATCCCGGTACGACAGTCCTTCTGTACAAGGACTTCTAAAGCTGCTGCAAGAACAAGATTACATCTGCCATCCGATGTGCCTATCTTTCTTGTGATGAGTGGCAGCATGGGTTTTGGCAAGCTTGCTGTCTTTGCCGCAGAGCTTGCAATAAGATGCCATAATAATGAGCATATTGTAATCATTTGCGGCAACAATACTAAAATAAAACGCATACTGCAAAATGAGTTTAAGTTCAACAAACGTGTACACGTAATAGGCTACACCAATCAGGTTTCACTTTTCATGGATGCCTGTGATGTAATCTATACAAAGCCAGGCGGCCTCACATCAACTGAGGCACTTGTAAAAAATATACCGATTGTACACACTGCTCAAATCCCCGGATGCGAGGCAGCAAATGTTGCATTTTTCAAAAAACGTCATCTGTCTGTCTCATCAAAGCGTCTGTCAAAGCAGATTGAGCTTGGGAAAATAATGATAGAAAATAAAGAGCTAAATGCAGAAATGATACGTGCACAGCGCCGTGAGCGAAAGCCCTATGCTGCCATACAGATTGTTGGTCTGCTCGAAGAACTGACTCACACTAATACAACTGACTGACTATAAAACCATGTAACTATAAAACTATAAGGAAATTATCATGCTATATTTTTTATTTACACTCTTAGGCTTCGTACTCGGAAGCACTCTCTTTGCTTACTGGATACCAAAACTATTAAAAAACATTGATATCTGCACACTTCCCGATGACCACAATCCGGGTGTGAGCAACGCATTTATGTATGGTGGCTTTTTATGCGGAATACTATCACTCATATGTGAGCTTGCAAAAGGATTTATCCCGGTGTATCTTGGTCAGAAATGCTTAGATATAAACTCACTTCTGTTTGTACCTGTTTTAGTTGCACCTGTCTTTGGACATGCATTTCCTTTTTTACAAAAACAAAAAGGCGGTAAAGCTATTACCGCCTCCTTCGGAGTCCTTTTGGGCCTGTTTCCGGAATTGCATCCGGCTGTCTATCTAGCATTTTTCTTTATATTCTTTTCAGTTGTAGTAATAATAAATCCACATTCGCTCAGATCTATTCTGACATTTGGTTTTTTTGCATTCAATGTCCTTTTGATATAAAAACAGCCTCAATCCAGATTGGCTGCTTCATAATCGCAGGGATTGTGATATACAGACACCTGATAAAGCACAATAACGGACCGGTAAGGATAAGTATACTGCATCAACGGTAATTATGGTATCTGCTTTTACTCATTGATTTTGCTTCTTACATAACTGTTTATTTTCATACATATAAGAATCAGCACTATCAAATAATATTTGTAATGTACTCTCCTTATAATCCTCCGATATCGCCCATCCGCAAGCGTAATCAATTTGCAGTTCATTTCCGGTGTTGTTTAATTTATCTTTTTCCAGACATAAGCATTTCAGGATTTCATCAACCTCCGCTTTATCTGTGTCATAAATGACTACCATAAATTCATCGCCGCCATATCTTCCCACAAAATCTTTTTCAGGAAATACGCTGCGCAAAAGTCCGGCAAACTTTACTATCAGCCGGTCTCCTGCCGAATGCCCCATTGTATCATTAATAAACTTCAAATTATTTAAGTCAAAAATAATGCATGCCGTAGGTGAACTGATTATCTCATTATTGTTCAGAATTTCTTTACAGGCACTTCTATTAGGCAATCCTGTACGTGCATCAGTATATGCTCTTTGCTCTAACAGTTTATTTTGCTTGTCATCTTCATTGCCATTATGGTCTGTACAATAATCAATATCACAAGACACAGCATATCAAGTGCTGACAAAAGCTCTATCGTGCGGATCTTTGTAGCAATCTTTTCTGAATAATTTTCCGCTGCAGACACAGTATCATCAGCAAGCTTAAAATAAGTCTCACTCATATTGACAATATCTGTATTTTCATATCCGCTGCTTCTTACAGCTTCAATTTCTTTTTTTATTTATTCCAGTAATCAATCTGGACCTGCAATTTATCCTGATATTCCTTGTCCTGAAGCTTTACCAGATCATAATTTCCATCCTGATATTTTAATCCGCTCAGAATATCATCCAAATATTTAATCAACTCATCATTTGGGGATCCTGTAATCTCCAATTTTACTTCACGCTGTGTTGCTCCACGTACCAGACCTGCGTAATTTATTACCCTTGCCGTTCCTTGCAGCCGGTTAATCTGTATCATCATAAAAATAACAAGAATAACCAATGCAAAGATGAGACAGCTTTGTATAATACCTATTATATTTCTGCTTTTTTTATTCTTTAACTTCATTTTCCGATTTATCCTTGCAATTCTAATGTTCCAACATAGTCTCCATTATTATATACAAATGGTCCAGCCTCTTTCTCTTCTCCGAAATACTCAGGTCTTAGTGAAAGAATACTTAATAGTTCATCCATATTATTCACCTTTGTTGCCTGATATGGCTGCTCAAATGCTATTTTTTCTACAAACAAATAATAGTCACTGTACTTTATCAATACACCTGTATGTCCCACGAACATAGCATCAGAATCCGGATCATATATTGCTATACTAATAAGTGAAATACGATTACTGTCTATTTGAAATCCATACTTTTTCCAGTTGTCAGAGAATGTTTTTTCAGGATGTTTATCATCCGTAATGCTCTTTTCTCCGTATAATGTAGTAAACATGTCTTTATTCTGCCTTATGATTTCATACCTGTCTACATTATCTATTGCTTCCGTATCAAACATTAAATATGTGCCACTATAGCTATCTTCCGTTGACTGTGCGTGAAGCAGCCCATCCAGCAAAAGAAAAGCTGTCATTCTGCAATCTGCATCTGAATAGTCATGCTTTTTCTCCCAGCCATCCATACATTTACCGGTATCTGCTTTCATTTTATATGCATTTGACCAGGTATCCTTCAGCTTTGCATTCTTCCCGGCTGAATCCGCAAAATCGGTCACCCATTCTTTAAAGGTATCTACATGCGATGCCCCGGCTGAACCAAGCTCATCGCACACCTCAGTAATGGTATTGCTTCCACCCATATATGTTGCAGTTGGCAGCTCCTGTTTTTATTCGAATCCTGCTGTTTCGACTCCTCGGCAGTATCCGTGGTAATATTATCCTTGTTTATATTTTTATTACCACAACCGCCCAACAGCTCTGCACAAAGCATCATTCCAACTATTATTGCAATTAATTTCTTCTTCATGGTTATCATATCTCTTTCTGATTATTTGTACTGTCCTGTACTTTTTTAAAGTACATTACTATTTGTACTATGTAAATAGTATGCTGACAAAATTAAAGAAATATTAATCACTAAAACTTCACACATGTCAAATGTTGATAGTGCCGTCCGGTGTGTAGACTCACATATCTTCCGATAGCGGAACTTATCAGGATTATCCTCCTTTAACGCATCTTACACATGTTTTTCGCTACTTACATCCAAATGCGAGACATTATATATGAAATATTGTATGATTAACTCACCAAAAGAAAGGAGGATTTTACATGAAAGTAAGTATTGAACTTTCCCCTGAATATAGCGAACCATATGCCATCATATATGCAGATAAAATCACTGACAACATCCAGCATACCCTTGATATATTCGGTTCAAATGAAAGCCCAATTACAGCTTTACAAAACGAAAATGATATTGTCATTTTACAGCCAAAAGAAATATAACATGGTAAGGGTAGAAAACAAGGATACTATTATTTATGGCAAAGAACACCGCTACAGTTCCCGAAAAAGACTGTACGAAATGCAACAGCAGCTTGGTGCCGGATTTATGCAAATTTCAAAATCAACTTTGGTCAATCTGTCTTATATGAGCAATGTCGAGGCTGGTTTTAGCGGCACTCTTCTTTTGAAACTAAAAAACGGATGTAAGGATTACGTATCAAGAAAATATCTGCCTGAGTTTAAAAAATATCTGGGATTATAGGAGGACAAAAATGAGAGAAACTATGAAAAATTTGATTAAAAACACTATAACCAGCATTGGTATAGCATTAACCATTTTCTGCATTACAGGAATGGTATTTGACATCGCCTATGACGGTAATTTCAGTTTAGATAATTACCAATTTTCAAAAATGGTTATCGGGTGCATAATTGTAGGTCTGGGTTTTGGACTTCCGACCATAATTTATCACAAAGACAATCTTCCAACGCCTTTTAAGGTAATTATCCACATGGGAACAGGCTGTGTTATTTATACAATCGTCGCATATACTGTCGGATGGATAGGAGGAACAAGTTCTGTCCTTCACGGAATTATTGCAGCCATATTTCAAATAGCTATGGCATTTATAATTTGGGGAGGCTTCATGCTTCACTATCGCAATGATGCCAGAAAAATGAATGAAAAAATCAAGGAATTATAGACTTGTTCATACTGCGTGTCTGTAGAGTGACGCTCTGCAATATCGATGTAAAAAACGAGGGCAAATCAAACCGCTTTATACCGAATTTGATTTCCCCGTAATTAAGTAAAAAAGTGTCCGATAGTGTTCAATAATCACTACTGTTATTCCTAAATCAGATACTACATACCTCTGCGAATCAACGAATTGTAATGCTTTTTGAAATAATAGAGTTGAACACCTACAAACTCGTCTCTTTCTTCTCTGTTATATAGTTCATCCATTATCTTTTTAAGCGTTGCTGATGTACATTTTCCTTTTATATTCAAGGCAACCATCATCTTCCTTGCTCTGTCATAGGCGTCTTTTCTGCCCTTTAACAGCTCTGTAGATGTATCTCTTACCGTACCATCCTTTTTCTGAATACCATTCAACAAGAGAACTTCATTTATATCCCTTTCCATATCTTCATCTTTCGGTTTCGTATAGATTTTGCCTTCAGAATCGTATGCAATCTTATTCATCTGTACCTTATTAAGAGGACTAATCATGATCTCAGTCTCTTTCTTATGTGCATCACAGCAAAGAATATGCCCTTGATTCCCAGTTACTTTCTCACCACCATCGCATACTCCAAGCATATTGTTATAATCAATTGCCATGTCCTTGTTTTTGCTCAATGGTACAAGATGCTCCACTCTGGAATGATTATCCATACGGATACGTCTCATACAATAAGCACAGATTCCATGCTGTTCATGAAGTAAAATCTCTTTCGCTTCATTCTTAGGAAAATCATTGTCGAAGGCGTTGCGGATTGCTGTAGTGTCGTCTTCGCTAATGCTTTTCCATTTCTCACTTTTGCTCAACTCTATGATCTTACTGTTTATATCATTTGGCAAACCTTCTTTTTCTATATACAGCATATCAGCACTCCTCTATAAACTTCGCATCTGAAATACATCCTGCCATCTTCTTGTACTCTGAATTATCTTCACCCAGCACATTTTTTAATCTTTCCAATGCAGCATCAGCTTTATCAAATTCAATATCATCGATTGCATTCTCTATCTCATCGACAAGCATTTTCACCTTCTTTGGTCTTGATACACTCTCCTGACGATAACGCAGTACATCCTCTACTTCATATCCATAACAATCCGGTAGATAGCTTATATCCTGTGAATCATCTAACAGAATCAGATTTGCTTGTTTTGATGCAGATATAACAATTGGAGAATGAGTTGCAATGATAAATTGAACCCCTGAAAATGTTTTTTGCAATGCGTCAATTACATTCCACTGCCATTTTGGATGAAGATGTAAATCAATTTCATCTATAAGCACAATACCCGTAATCTGTTCTCTACTTTCTAATTCCGGATTAAGCATACATACTCGATACGCCAGATCCATAACCATCCACAATAGAGACTGATAGCCGGCACTCAGTTTTGAAAGGGGCATCTCTGTCTTATCATTCTTGTAAACCAGCTCTGTAAACTGCAGAGAATAGTAAATTGAAGGTGCCTCGTTCAGTTCATTAATTTCTTTCATAAACGAAGCCACAATATTCTTAAACATTTCATATTCGCGCACTGTTCCTTTATTTGAGCGCACCACTTCCTGTTTTAGACACCACTGCTGAATAGATTTTACATCCATAGAAGAATCAAGGCATCCGATATACCCACATCGTCTATCGTCTATTTTCTTCTTTAGCTCGTTTCCAAAGTCTCCTCTTCTTACTCTCCATGCTCTGGCAGCACTTTGAAAACTAATCAATGGCAAAACAGAATCTGAATTATTTGTAAGCTTTTTCATCCATACACACACGTTCTTATCGTCAATCTTGGTATGGGTGGCAGATACTTCTTCCTTGATTCTGTTCCACGTAAAATTCTGTTCTTCCGTTATATGAAGTGTACAGCCGGCTAATACAGGTTCATAGTATTCAATCGCTGTTGAAGAATCCCCTATAGGCTTTATACTCATACGTACATCATCTTTTACAATATTCTTAGTACTAACACCTGCTACGTTGACAAACAAACCTCCAAGAGCTACCGCAATACCCTCAAGGACAGACGTTTTTCCTGCTCCATTATCGCCAATAATCAGATTCACTCCTGGTTTTAAGTCTATATCCATTTTTTCAATTGCTTTATAATTCTCTATATAAATCTTTTCTAAATACAAATATCACACCCTCCTTCCTTGTATAGACATGTTATATTTGTCAAAATAAAGTAAAAATTGCTTTTCTCATTATATTACAAACCACTTTTTCTTGCAATTAGAATTATCCCTTTTTTAATCCATCTCTCTTCTCAATCAACTGACTGTAAAATAAATAATTTCTTGTAAAAATAATTCCCGCTGATGCCATTGCCAGCCCTAAATAAAAAATGTAATAAATATCATTGTGCCTTGTGCTCTGCCTGATGAAAATCGTCAAAGTAAATTTTATATGAAGCATGTTCTCCATATTTATCACGCAATCCCTGTTCAATCGTTTCCAAACTGTTCATTAAATGATCTTTTTCTGTATCTGAAAGCTTTTTTATCCGATAATCATATGCTTTGATATCTATATAAAAATCAGCAGTGTCCATTGACAGGTAACGTTCTGCAGAGACTTCGTTGCATTTGAACCAGCTTTCTTTCAACAGTTTATCATAAAATTCAGGCTTGGGATTACCACCCTCGTAGGATATGCCGACTTCTATACAATCCGATTCAGCTTGGGGAAGATATTCTTCTATAATGTCACTTTTTATATTGTCCCCTATTACGTCAAATGAAATATCCATCAATTCCATTGTCAATGCCTGCTTAGCCGATAATCGATTATGATTGATAATGCTATACTTATCATTGTTTATTTTATAAACATGATCTGTGATATGCCAGATTGATTCATTTTGACCATCATCATACAAAATATACCAATTATGGAATTTTCCCGGAACATTCTCTGACAGCTCCGGATAGATATTGTTTATTTCATATTCATCGTAAATAAGGCTATCCTTTTTCTCTTCATCAATACACTTCCAATTGCCCTTTCCGAAAAATCCGTCAAATACAGAAGCATATCTAATTGTCCAGTTTTGATTTATAAAATAAACTCCAACTATAATCACGGAAACTAAGCAAACAATCAAAACAAATCCACATTTTTTAATTTTTTCATAAAAGCTCTCCATTTCTTTTTGATCCATGTCATGATAACATCCACAAAAAAATCCTTCTGCACCATTATTATAATGCAATTTTATAAGTGCTTCAAAGAGCACTATCATATATCTGTCTTACCGTATTTTCGATATTCGTGCCTGCCAGATACCCAAATGGTATCTTCCGTTCTCTGACAGCCGCTATAAACTTTGTGTAGCTGATATGATTCATGTAGTCCGTGAAGAAATATACCATGTCCTTTCCGTCAAGCATTTTGCCATCAACAGTCTTGTATGCATTGGTGTCAATATACTTCCATTCCGGAAATAGCTTCTTAAGTTTATTTACCCAGGTGACATGTCCTCCAATAATAACTATGTGCTTTTCCACAAGCGCATCCTTCATTTCATCCAGACTGATGCCTTCTGTATCATCATCCAAAGTGCTGTTTTCAAGCCTGTATACAAAATTTCTCAGGCTATCAGCTCATCCCGTTCTGATTCATACTTTGAAATAAGGCTCTCTGACTGTAACTGTTCTTTTTTAAGCTGGCGGCACTGTTGGACTAGCGCCTTATTCTCCTGCTCTTTTTCGTTTAGTTTTCTGCGCAGATCAGCTATCTCCTTCAGGTATTCTTCACTACACACATCTCCGGTGCTTACAGGAGCAATATTTGTGATTACATTCTGCTCCCCATGCTTTTTCTTTGTCTGCCCGTGCAGGACAATGTTTTTTGCGTCAAATAAAGCATCATCAATCATGTCTTCTGCCAAATCCTCGCCTGTGAGATATGCCACCTGCTCCTCAAGAACGTCCGCTGCATCGGTGAGCGCCTCTACCAAATTATACACTGCCGCATAATGCTGCACTTCCTCATATGTATATTCTCTTTCAGGATTACGAGTCTTAAGCAGCATAAGTGCATCTCGCATCTCAGTTTTTGCATTATAGCCTATTTCATTGCAAAGATATGCATAGTCACTCTTATAACCGCTCCTCTGCAGGCACATTTCCACAAAATCATCCACCTCGAAATACGCCTCCAGACCGTTCCTGTGTTTATCTTCCAAAAGGCAGTCATTATACCATTTGTCTATCTGGGCCGAACATTCCTTAATCAGCTCCTTGTCCAGATTCAGTACGTCAATGCCAATGTCATCATCGTCTATGTATTGAAGCCAGGTTATTCGGTGTTCATTCAGAGCATGGTATAGTATAATACACATTTCGTCCTCTTTTATATTCATGAAATGGCACATGCCGAGTACACGACCAATAGCTGAATCCAGTGAACCATCTTCATTGTCATTCACCACATCCAGAATTTCTCTTGCTGAAATCCTGCTGAATCTCTTGATTCTGTTGTACTCCTTCTTGTGGTACAGCTTATAAAGGTACTTAATCAGTGCAAGACAATACTCATCCCTAAGCTTAGCTCCATTGTATATCAGGCGCATTATCCTCTTTTTCACTGAAAGCCTGGTCCATAGTTAATATGCTCTTCATCACCATACCATCCAACTTTGTTAAACTCATCAAGTCTTTCCCTGCAATGCTCTAAAAAGTCCATCTCTATCGCAACAAAGTCATACTCCATTTCATAGGTCATGAACTGGTCAAGGAAAAAATATCTGCTCCTATCGTGTCCGGAGCCACTTTTCCGGCATTGTAATCATCTATCGCATTCATCAGCAGTCTTGTCATTTCCTTTTTTGGCTGATTTCTGAATCATCCATCTGATACTTTGCCATCTGCTCATGATAATCCCACTTTTTATCATTCCCGCTATCTGGTATGTTACATAAATCTCTGAATGGTGCTGTATTCATCTGTAATACTCCAATCTGCCTTTCATTTACTTAAGTGTTATTTCTTTATCATCAACGATATTCTCTGCTTTATTCTTTATACGGTCAATTTCTTCCTGAATAATATCGCTCAATGATGTAGTGTCTATCTCGACATTCTCTGCAGCAACAGATTTATCTGCAAACGCATCAAATACTGCCTGTTTCTCGGAAAGCAAATCTGTGATTTTCTCATCGATTGTATTATCACACAATAGTCTATATACAATAACATTTCGTGCCTGTCCCATACGATATGCTCTGGAAATGGCCTGATTCTCTATCGAAGGCTTAAGCTGTGGCTCACAAAGTATAACTACACTGGCCGATTGAATATTAAGTCCGGTTCCACCGGCAATAATCTGAGCAGCTAAAACTTGTCCGGCAGGTGCCTTATCAAATTTATCAATAATCTCCTGTCTTTTAGATGGTGAAATAGAGCCATTAATAGGTTCCATACACTGCTCTCCCAGTAAATCTGATATCTTCTTAATCGTATCAAGATAAAACGAAAATACGATTATTTTTCTATCTTCTGATTTTGCCTCTTCAATTATCTCAAGCATTCTATTTGCCTTGCATGAGTTTTTCAAATCTGAAACATTCCATGAAACCCTTCTGGCAGCATTATAATTTCTGCTTAAAACAGCTTCTTCATATGCCTGTTCTTCTTCGGCACATAACTGACACCACTCTTCATTTTCAAGAAGCTCGGGAAGCTCTGTTAAAACATCTTCTCTCTTTCTTCTGTAATAAACTGTTGCTACTTTTTCACGAAACTGAGGAGCCGACGATAACATTTTCATACGCGATATTTGTTTTGCAATATCCGGTCTTAAAATGTCTATCAGATTTACCATCTCATCTACATTATTTTCCAATGCCGTACCTGTCATAAACAGAAGTCTTTGAGCATGGGCGCATATTGCTCTGGTGTTAATTGAGCGGTTTGCGTCTGGGTTCTTAATATAATGAGCCTCATCAACCACGAGCATTGAAAACTTAAAATCATCCGGCAGTTTAAAATAAGCAGTAGTCTCATATGTGGTAACAGCAACCCCTCCCATACGAATCCACTCATCAAGGGCTGACAATCTGCTCGAACCATGTACCTTTATTGCTCTTAGCTTGCTAAATTTTCCGATTTCCCTGCACCAGTTGATTATTACACTGGCAGGACACAACACAACAAAATGCGTAGCTCCGGTATTGCGTAAAGATACCATAGCGGCAATGGCCTGAATAGTTTTTCCAAGTCCCATTTCATCACCAAGCAGGACTCTTCCCTGATGAAGAATATATTTCACACCCCATTCCTGGTATCTTCTCAAGCTGCAAAGCAGACCATCCGGGAAGAAACATTCATCCTGTACTTCTCTGGCCAGATCCTCCGGCAGCCCATAAACACTGTCATCATTTCCTAAAAGTCCCGGAACAATCTGCTCGATAGTATTAATATACTTAATCGGATCTTTCTGAAAATCAGCCCATACATCATTTTCAGAATAATAATCCAGGTTCCTATATTCTTCGCCAAGACGGTTAACTTCATTTCCGTAACTATCATTTAGCTTTTGCTGCAGGTAATTATAGCTATTAACAGCTTTATTCTTTTTATCTTTAGAAGAAAACAACCATTTAAATACTGTTGTTGCAGGCTCAACATCGTTTATCGCATTGGATATATACATGCTGCTCACGTCATACAGTTTTGTGCTTAAATCAGCCACTTGTCTTGCTCTGAGATATTGAGAAACAGCTGTAACAAGCCTTGTTGTTTCTTTAGTCCGGTTATCAAAGCTTAGCTTGAGCTTGGTGGATTTTTTAACAGCAGAATATGTATCATGAACCATATTTTTTATGGTGTTAGCTCCGTCATCACTGATTCCCTTGATAGCAGATAATTGATATACAGATGCTGCAAAAATATCCTCGTATGTACTAAATCCATTCTGTCTTAGCGACTTGACTCTGATGCCAAGCTTATCACGATTTAGTTCCTCAACAGGAATATTACGCAGTTCTTTAAGCACTTCAGTAGTAATATAACGTCCTGAAATATCACTTACCATATCCATGTAACGCTTGTCAGCATTCATAAAATCAATTAACCTTGCCTGAAGTCTTTTATGGCGATGTATAAGATTTTTTGCATCATCAAATGAAAAATTACGTTCCATTATATTTCCTTTATATTTTTCTCTCCATTTCTTTTTGAATCCATGTCATGATTATACCACCATTTACATCTCTTTAACAATCGCAATGCCATAGATTTTCTCAGCCTAAGATATTTCCATATGATGAATATACTTATATCCCATTTGTATTCTATATCTTTTCCGTTATTTGCGTGTATAAATACATGATACTGATTTATTTACTTCACTGCAATACTTTTTCCATTACAAAGAGGAAGCCGGTACATGTGAAGTATACCCGCCTGGTCTATGAAAAAATTTAGTATGAAAATTTCTTTTTTTATGATTGTAGTATACATGCCAATTGTGATTTTGTTTAATTGGGTGGATGGGTTGAATAGTTCGGAGAAATCGCAGAAAATAGAATAGCTTTAAATATAAGCGGAAATATTTTTGCTCATATGTACCTCGCTGCAAAATGTTCCAAATAAAAAGGAGAGGTGCCTCGGCACCCTCCCCCGATCGCAGGCTTCTCAAGTTTCTGCAATCTGATCACTAAAGATAATATAACTGATATAACTAAGAAAGTCAATCATAAATTATCTTTATTTAGATTGTATTCAATGTGGTTATTTTTATGTACTATTCAAATACATTGTTTAATATTCCTTCATCGCTAAATTTGTACCTGTATTACTTTAATATCTTCCTTATCTGCTTATCCGTTGCCTCCGGATACATCTCATGCATATAGTCTGCAAGCTGCTTCCATGAATCCCGCGGATTATCTTTATAACAGGAAGTTACATAATCGTATCCATAGATATGCTCGATAGATGAATACACTGCAACATCCCATCCATATTCCATGCCTTTCTTATTCACTCTCTTCTTAAAATCGCAGTTGCACAGATATGTCTGCATCATAAGATTCGTTATTGCACCATCAAATCCCTTTTCTCCATCCTTACCAAATCCAGCTTGTTTTTTCAATTCATTGGAATAAATCTCTGAATCAGCATTATTTTCCATAAAATTGACCATTATCTTTTTATGCTTATTAGGAGCTCTCCCATCATCATATAATGCATCAAAATCATATCCATCCCGGCGATAATTAGCAAATACTGGAAACCACTTTTTTGATATAAAGCCCGCCTTCTTATCAAAGAACTTTCCATAGACGATATCATGCCGCCTTGCTATAATAGCCCTCCACATCCATGGATCAATCTCCGGATTATCACTCCACCAGTACTCCGGAACAGTTCTTTCTTCAAGAGAGAACCCTTTTATATCATTCTTGAACAAGGGTAAAAATCCCATCTTATTGATATATTCGATTGCTTCATCTACAGAATGGATGCATTCCGGGTTGTCCCACTTCATGCCATGCATAATCCATTCACCTGATTCGTTCCCCATAATACACCTCTTTATGAAATATTATTACAGAATCATTAATATGTTAAAAATATCAACAGTTTTCACCTTTGATGGACTACTATTCTCCATATTTATCTGAGTCCTGTGCCACCTTATCCAACTCTATTTCAGACACATATTTATATATTTTTGCTTCTTTTTGAGGCTCCACATTATCAGTCCAAAGTTCACACTGACTGATTACTGTATTGATAGCACAATCATAATCCTCAGGTGGATACTTATATTTTTTGAGAAGTCTCTTTACCATCTTGCGCATCTGAGCTCTGGCTATTTCCTTCTTCTGTCAGTCAATGGTACGATTTCTTCTAAGCATCTCAGTAAGTTCTCTTGTCAAAGCAATCAATTCCTCATTCTTGTAAAAATCTTTAATATGCTCCGGTTTAGTCAATGCATCGTAAAAAGCCAGTTCTTCCTGCGACAATCCCAGTTTTTCACCATTCTTATAAAGCTCAGCTATTTCCTGTGCTGTTTTCAATAGCTCCTTTATTACTTCTTCATTAGTGATTAAACCGTTATAATTAGAATAGTAGAATCAGCTCCTAAAAGAAGCCGAGACTCCACCTTTGTGAAAAGCTCGTCCGGATTTGGCGAAATAATCTCTACTGTTGAGGCCTTTGTATCCTTAAAATTAACCAGATTGTTTCTTTTACCGGTATCCAGCAAAAGACTTGCCCATCTGTCAAGTTTTTTTGTATCCATGTATGTTGTCCTTCTCTCCTATGTTTTCAGAATTTAAGTACATTAAATTAATTAGATGGTATGTAGTTTATAAGATATATGAGATTTAAATCTGCTTTTTCTGCTAGATATTCATCACATAGTTTTGTTGCATCATCCAATGTCATACCTGTAAGACTTCCATCGTTATATTCATCGGAACCTTTACTATAAAACCATCCAACCGTCTGATTGCTTTCATCTATAAAATCTGAATAGTAGATATCTAATGGTTCAAGTTCAGTTGCTCCGCTATTTAACCTATATGTTCCAAACATATTATTTGCCGCACCGCCAGAACCCTCATTAAATATTATATTATCATTCAAGAGATAATTACGATTCCTAATCCAGCCTTCGGTTACTAAAACTGCTTTATCATTCTTTACGGTATATATGGCATAAATATTGTCCTTATCAGCGATAAACAGTTCATCTGTATCATCATTATTTATATCTTTTAACTCATATCCTACAGTATTTAAACAATCTTTCGGATTATCAGCCGGATAAATTAATTCATCAATTCCTGTCAAATCATATGGATTTTCAGCATTGTTATTCCCATCAAAATCATTAATCAGACTATATACTCCGTCTAAGACTGGTATATATGCATCCGGTATAGATGTTTCCTGTATTGTATTTTCTTCTGTTTCACTGTTCTCCAAGATATCTTCTGTTACCTTGTTTTTAACATTTTCAGTTGTTAATTCTGATGCTTTGGATGTCTCTACATTTTCATCTGTTTTTTTTCCGCAGCCTACGAATATTATTGTACAATAAACTACTATAATCAATATTTCCTTTTTAAATGACATAAATAATCCCTCATCTAATAGAACCACGCCAATCTGTACTATTTCACTGACTTATTTATATGTACCTTCTCAATGTCCTGCTTATTATTTTACCACATAGTGCTAGAATCACACAATCTTTTTGTTGATTTTATCATTTACCTTGTTTGTCATTGCTTCTTCTCCTTGTTCTTTAAATTATAAAATGAGCCATCATAAGAAAGGCATTTTCTTTTGCTTCTCTCTTATGATGGCTCTAGCTTAGCATGTTGCGAGTCCCAAAGTCCGCCCTCGCAACACGAATCTTTGTTCTGTGTTATAATAAAACTACTAAAAAATGGCTCAATCTTTTTTCATTGCGTTATAGCCAATTAATACTGTCCACACATACGCACAGGTTTTTGGAATCATCAGCATGCCGATCATCGGAATCACATCAGCCAACAGTACAACCGGAATATAGAATGCAAAGCTCAGGACGATTGTCAACCACATCCAACTAAAGGAGCTATCATTATTTTCTTTTGCACTTTTATAGAATAAAACAATGATAATTAATCCCATCAGTGCAAACGGAATATTTCGGTAGATTCCCCAGGAAAGCGGAGCTTCTGCACTGAGCCAGGCATTCTGAGGCATCATACACAGAGCAATTCTTAATCCCGAAAGACCATAAACAGCTGCTGTAGTTGCTTTATAGCCTTTAATCTGATAACGCTCACGCCATATATGATAGAGTACGACATAAAAAATAGTCATGGTGATAGAGGTAATCCACTTGCCTAACCCCAACTGTACGGTAAAGTTCTCAAGACCGGTTGTACAAAGCGCTATTGCACGAGGAACCAGATGGAATGCATCTCCGCTTCCTAAAAGAACTGCCATAATTCCAAACATGGTAAACTGACGGTTTCCTTTGCTTTTGCGAATCATTAAAATTCCGATTGTGATTACCGAAAACAAATATACGGTATCAAATAAAGTTTCTACAATTGCCTGCATAATAAAAATCCTTTCTTAGATACATCTTTAAACGCGTAGGTGAACAACGTTCATTTTGTTTTAAAAATTTTCCCACACTCAAATGTGGGAGAATTTTAATATAATGTTTTATTAATCAACATCAGTATTGAAGATGGATTATAATCCTGACGAATCATTGATACTAATATTAAAGAAAATAATATATCCGCAAACTGTTTTTCCGTGAATTTTTCATCAAATACATCTGAACGAATCTTAGGATCATTCTTTAATACATCACACAATCCATTAAGAATATGCTCCCAGGTCTGCAGCATTTTCTTCTTCCATCCGTTTTTTTCATCCTTCATAAATCCAAACGAATGCAAAGAAAAGAAGCCCGGAAATTGCTCATTTCCATATTCCAGTCTTTTATAAATCCATGAGACACAGGCCGCAACATCTTTAAAGTCCTGCTCATCTTCAGTGTGAAAAAAGATTTCACGCCAAATACTCTCAATTGTATCCCCAAGCAGATCTGACTTGGATTCATAGTAATTGTAGATTGTCCCGGCCGAAACAGAACATCGGGATGCAACAGCACGTATGCTTACAGCAGTCCATCCGTTATCTTTGATTAGCTCTCTGCTTGCAGCTAATATGTCGTCTTTTGAGGTTGCAAGATGGTTCACGAATTCACTCCTCTTCAATGTAATGTCATTTAGTTATTCTGGTAAATGAACACTGTTCATGTTAAAAATATACGCCGTTCATTTTGATTTGTCAATATCTTTTTAATGCAATATCCAAACAAATAACAACTGGGCTTAAATATTTATTCCTCTCATATCAGTGCCTATCCATTTCTATTCAAATCCGTGATACATTTATTTAACTTCTATAAAAATGGTGTATGCCCTACTCACTAAGTATAACATACACCATTAATATTTAATTATTTTCTATATTTATCATCACCTGACAACATCATCCGTCCATACTTTAAGAACAGCCGGCTCTTTCGATTTGACATCCTTCCATCGAACTACTGCCAGAGCGCTTCCATCAAATGTTGTTACTGAATCAGAAAAATAGTCCTCCTCACTAGAAGGATTAGCTGTACCAAATCCTTCCAGCACACCATTTCCTACAACACTAGCATGAAGCAGTCTTTTTTCAGCTTCCTGTGAATTAATTGTGCCATTATCATCTACAAGCCATATCTTGATATATGCTATATTCCTCTCATTCTCAGTTACACGACACACTTTTAGCTTTGTTACTGATTTTGCTGTAGAAAGCTCATATTCACCCAGTTTCCTATCTTTCTGATATGCAACTGCCTTTAAAGTTCCCGGTTCATATGGCACTTCATAAGATGCTGTAAAATGATTTTCTCTTCCTGCCGGTTTTCTTCCAAGCGATTTATCATTCAGAAAAAGCTCTACTTCATCACCTGATGAATAAACATCCACATTTGCCGTTGTCCCTTCAAATCCCTTCCATGTCCAGCTACTGATGTTATCCTTAAACATCCATGCAGTTTTACCTGCTGTCTGTCCTGCGTGTTCAAGTCTCTCGACCGCAATATATGGTTTATCTGTCAGACCATACACTATTTCCCTGAAATAGCTGATTGGTCTTCGATTTCCAATCAAATCAATATCTCCGATATATCCCAATCTCTCAGGATAGATGCTTGTGAAATTGGCATTTCCATCATAATGAAATATTCCCACCCCAGCTTCACCTATATAGTCGTATCCTGTCCATGTAAAGTCTCCAATCACGTGTGGATAAGCTTCAACAAGCTTCCAGAGATTTTCTATGTCAGCCGGATATGTTTCAGTACCGAGAACTGTTTTTGCAGGATGCAGTTCATGCTCCAGCTCATATCTTCCACTTAAATAGTTGAGTCCTGTTATATCACAGCTTTGCGAACATTCTTCAAGTGCTTCTGAAACAAGCGGATGCTTTGCAAAAAACTCTCCTTTTTCGCCCGACATCAGACTCATAAAACTGTTTAATGCATTGCTTCCTCCACCGCTTCCACTTCCATGTGAATCCATTCCAAATTTTTCTGCAACATCCCTCATAATAACGCCAAGACGCCTGCCTGCACAGTTTAATCCATTCAATGCATTCGTTGTATATCTGGTATTATCGAGCTCATGAAATTTATTGCATAGTATTCTGTTTATCCAAGCTCCCTGCTTAGTTCCAGCTTCCTGTATCTCATTTCCAACTGAATAAATAACAACTGATGGATGATTATAGTCTTTTTCAACCATATGATTAATCCACTGATTATATTCATCTTCAAAAATATCAGAGAAATCATATGTATTTTTTTCCTTGTCCCACATATCCGTCAGCTCATCCATAACCAACATTCCAATATGATCACACGCATCAAGCATTGCTCTGCTCATTGGGTGATGTGCACTTCTTATTGCATTAAAACCCGCTTCCTTCAATCTCTTGCAACGGTACCATTCTGCCTCCTTAAATGTCTCAGCACCTATCACGCCATTATCATGATGTATACAGGTTCCTCGAAGCTTAACTGTCTCACCATTTATCTGCAATCCATGTACAGGATCAAGCGCCAATACTCGGATTCCAAAATTAGAAACTGCTTCATCACATATTTCATCATCAAACCTTGTCGTTATATGACACTCATATAAAGCTGGCTGTGCCGGACTCCATTTCTTTGGTTGTTCAATCGGTATTTGTACACGCACTGTCTGCATTTGCTCTGAACGAAATACTACTCTCTGTGTATTCGATGCAGCTTTCTGTCCATCTTTTTTTATTTCAATCAGACATTCTGCCTCTAATCCATGTCCAATAATGTTTTTCAACTGTGCACACACCTCTAAAACCGCCATGTCATCATTCACTGACAATGTCGTAATACGCAGCTTATCATGTGAAATATATACACCTTTTCCTGTCCACAGATTGACATCTCTGTAAATTCCTGAGCCTGAATACCATCTGCTGTTAGGCTGTTTACTGTTATCGACATCTATTCTTATAATATTCTCATGCTCATAGCTTATCCATGGCTTTAAGTCAACCGAAAACCCCATATATCCATTACGATTCACTGCCGCAAGAGCTCCATTTATCCAGACTCTTGCAATTCCATAAATTCCCTCAAATTCCAGAAATACATCCTGCGTTTTCCACTCATTTTGAGCCATAAAAGCTTTTTCGTATGTATACACACCTCCGGGATAAAAGCCACTCTGTGCTCCGGAAGGACAGTCCTTATCTCTTTTTTCACGAATCATTGCATCGTGAGGGAGTGTAACAGCAACTGCATCACTGTTCCCGTAAAAGGCTTTTAATCTGTCAGCCTGATCAGCTTTTTCAAATGTCCAGTCCTCATTAAATTTCTGACACTGCATACTTCATTCCTCTTTCAATCTGTTAGTCTGCTTTTTCTGCTCTTTCCATGTCAATTCTCTTATTTTCCTTTTCCACCTTCATTAAACCAAGAAGAATAGTAATTACGACACCAAGAATTACAGGTATTGTGATATACATACTGAAAATCATATTTGTAGCTGCTGCGGTCTGAGTTGCAGCTTTTCCGGCATATCCTGCTGCATGCAATAGCCAGCCTACAGCCGCAGTACCAATTCCACCACCAACTTTTACTCCAAGTGATGAACAGCTAAACATCATTCCATCAATATGTACCCCTTTCGTACGATAGTATATCCGCTGATTTCAGCAATCAGGGCATTTAATGTTCCCGACATTGTTCCGGCAAATGTTCCTTTAAGGAACATAAAAAGTAACATCATTGGTAAATTCTTCTGCATCGCAAAAATAATTAGAAATATTCCTAAAATATCACTGATTACATATCCCCAGAAATTAACCTTTTGCATGCTTCCGGTCTTCTTTACAAGAATCGGAGTAAAAATAAGTGCAATTATTACAGGGAACATCTTCATCATTGAGAACAGTCCAAGTAATGAACCATTTCCAAGTACATGTTTCATAAAATAAATAGCTGAGCCTGTTGTAAGATTACTCATGAAATAATAAACAATATAAATTGCTACGATTAAAATATAGTATTTGTTACTTATAAGTAACTTCAAAGACTCAACAAAACCTATTTTGTCATCCTTCGGTTTTTGTGTATCCTCAACTGCCACACTATCTTCTTCCGGTAACTCCTTAACACACAGGCAGCTTATTGTGTTGACAACAAGTCCGATTACACCACATATAACAGCAACCATACGCCATCCTGATGCTCCACCGCCAAAGGCATCAACTGCACCTGTTACTGCAAATCCCATTACAATATTTGTGACAACTGCAAACATGAAACGTATTGATCCAAGCTGAACCCTTTCATTCTTGTTTCTGGTAATAAGAGCTGATAATGCTGAATATGCTATTCCGTTTGCTGTATAAAAGATAGCATTGAGTGCTGTATAAAATGCGAAGAAATACGCATATTGTGCAGTTTCACTCATTCCACCCGGAATTGAAAACAACAGCACCAGACAAAGTGATACGCCTATCTGTGCATACAGCATCCATGGTCTTGCCTTTCCAAGCTTTGACTTAGTGCGATCGATTAAATTTCCAAATATCACATCTGAAATTCCATCAAGAAATTTCGATACCAGCATTAAAGTTCCAATAATTCCTGTGTTAAGCCCCATTGTATCAGATAAATATAAAAGGACAAAGCTTGATACAAGTCCATAGCTGGTATTTGAAGCCAGGTCTCCTGCTCCATACGCTATCTTCTGATACCATTTCAGGTATTTCTTTTCTGTTTCCTGCATAATAAATGCAACCTCCTTTTTCCTGTTAACAATAATAGTTTGTATTGTATTTTTCATAAACGCTTATGTTTTGTATACTGTTACTTTAATAAATTATTGCTTACAATTCTATAACATATGTGATAAAATATCAGTTGGTTTTTATCATATTCGTGGATAAGGAGAAAAATATACCATTATGACCTCATCATATACTGTCAAAAATATCATAGAGCAGGATAATATAAACAGTACAATCAATTCATACATCAAAATACTTACACCAATACAGTTCACACTCGAAACATGTAACAGAGCTAACGATGACAAATATCTAAATTTTTTAATGACCTCACCACGTGAAAATACATTTTACAGCTTCAAAACAGAAAAGGAAATCAATCATTTTAATATGAGGCCTCCACATATTCATGATTTTTACGAACTTCTTATTGTATTGGATGGCGAAATCCATCAGCTGATTGAAAAGACTGATTTTGTGTTCCACAGTGGAAGCTGTTGCCTGATGAACCACAATATAGTACACAAAGAAATTTTTTCTTCCGATGCAACTCTTTTGTTTATCGGAATGTCAAAAGAGCTTGTCCAACAGCTTTCAGAAGATGAACCAAAAGTTTATTTTCCGGATATAGAAAGACCCGGTCATAACCCTATTCTTAGGTTTCTTTCAGATAATCTCGATAATCCTGACACAAAGGAATATCTTGATTTTATGCCATCGCTCAACAACAAAGACTGGCACCATACTCTCCACGCCATAACTGACAATATACTTCGTGCCATTATGTTTCCAAAGCTTGGTTCTACTTATGTCATCAAAGGAATGCTTTTAGAATTGTTTGATTATCTGTCCAATCCAGAACACTTTCACTTCACTCCCGTCCATGTAGAAGCAGACAATGATTTTCTTCTATTCACACACATAAGTCACATTTTAGAGGACACCAATGGACGCATTACACGTTCTGAGCTTGAACAATTATTAAATTACAGTGGAAATTATTTAAACTCTATAGTTAAGAAATATACAAATTCATGCCTATTCGATTACAGTCAGACTTTCTGTATGAAAAGAGCGGCTGCTCTCCTGCTTGAAACGACCGCTTCTATATCTGAAATTATGGATGAACTGCATTTTACGAATACAACACATTTTTATAAGTGCTTCAAAGAACATTATCATATGACACCGAAGCAATATAGGATTTCGATGAAAATAAAACTTGTGCCATAGTTGCAAAATGTTCCTCATCCTGTATCCTTCAGCCAGATTTTTTGTGAATATTCAATTTTTTCAAAATCCATATAAGCATTCTTTAAAAGCATTTATTAATACTTAATCCTAAAATAATCCAAATACGCCTTATACTTGTCCTGCGCGGTCAGGCAGGTATCTGTCAGATATCCTTTTTCGTTGTCCCATTCCTTCAATCCACGATAATAGAACATTTTCAAATTATCCTCAATGATAAACGGAACAATATTGTATTTTAGACACTCTTTAAACATAGTCAATCTGCCCACACGACCGTTTCCGTCCTGGAACGGGTGAATCCGTTCAAACTTCACATGAAAGTCCAGAATATCCTCAAATTTCTTTTCTTCTTTGGCATTGTATTCCGCCAGCAATGCCTTCATTTTATCGGCAACTTCTTCCGGAAGGGCTGTATCCCTGCCACCGACTTCATTCGGAAGTTTCTTATAATCACCAACAGCAAACCAATCTTTTCTGGAATCGCTGGTGCCATTCTTCAAAACCAAGTGAAGTTCTTTGATGAATTTCTCCGTCAAAGCTGCTTTTGCATGATCAATAATCATGTCGATACAACGAAAGTGATTTGCCGTTTCAATCACATCATCCACATTCAGCACTTCTTTTTCTACGCCAATAGTATTGGTTTCAAAGATATATCTGGTTTGATCATGTGTCAGACGGCTTCCTTCCATATGGTTGGAGTTGTATGTCAAATCAATCTGTGTCTTATGGTATATTCCACCGGAATATTTACTTGCCTTTTGCTCTTTCAGAATATCCAACAGCGTAATCGGTTCTTCTTTTCTTTTGTTAATGCGCTCCGGTTTCTCTGCGTTTTCAGGAAGGTTCCATGTCTTACCTGTAAGAAATGCACCGTTCACACGCCCCTTAGCACAGTAATTTCTAACACTGCGCTCTGACATATTCCATTTTTTGCTATTTCAGCAACTGAAAGATATCGCATCTATTATCCTCCGCCATAAATTATATTAAATAACCTTGTTAATCTATTATATAGTATACCACATTATCGGCAAAAACATCAGTATATTTTAATCTAAATTATTATATTTTTGCCGTTAAAAATCTATTTCTCAAGTCAGAAAGCCGGACTGTCAAGCGGCTGTTTCATATATTGCGGGATACAAGAAATCTGTTTTAATAGCGTTGACAAATGTGTAAAATGAAACGCTACATTGAAGCTGCGCAAAAGTCACCTCGAAAATCGTTCCCCCGGTCTTGCCTGATTTAATACAAATACTGCCATCATGTACTCTAACGATTTCACGGACAAGAGCAAGTCCGAGTCCTACGCCACCCAGCTCCCGGCTTCTGGATTTATCCACACGGAAGAATGGCTCGAACACTCTCTCCCTAAGCTCCTTTGGTATTCCGCTTCCCGTATCTTCTACAGACAGATAAACATGCTTGTTTCTCTGATATGCGGTTACTGTAACCTGTCCGAGCGGATGATTATATTTGATGGCATTCTCAACCAGATTGTATACAAGCCTGTAAATAAGGATATCACTGCCTATCATAGTGGCATCCTCACATTTTCCAATCAGCTTTATATTCTTTTCCACGGCAAGAGGCTCAAGGTCTGCCAAAACCTCTTCAACAATAGCATCCAATATAATTTTATCATCCCTTCCCACCGACTGAAGCTCACTCATGTCTAGAAGAGTCTTTACCATCCTGTTTAATTTATCATTTTGTTCCGTAACCATTTTTATGGTCTGCAAAGTGTCTGCATCATTTCCCGGGTGAGAGGCCGAATTATATAAATCAAGCTGTACCTGCATTAGCGCTAATGGAGTTCGCAGCTCATGTGCTGCATTTGCAGTAAACTGTCTCTGTATCTCAAATGCATCCGACAGACGCTCAAGCATCTTATTATAAGAAATACCCAGCTGGTTCAGTTCCTTAACATTGTTTTCCTCTATTCTTGAATCAGACAGATTCTGAGCCTGTACCTCTTCGATTTTATCTGAAAACTCTCTGATTGGTCTGAGTGCATGCCCGCTTATAAAATAAGTGACGACACCTCCCAAAAGCGCCAGCAAAACCGTGATTATCAGACTGTTTCTTTTATAGTCGGCCTTATTATTGTACACCTGAACCGAAAATTCATCCGCAAACTCATCCCACTTATCGTCCGGTATGCTGATATATATTTCATCTGATTTGTTTCCTTTTTCATCCCCCTGTGACTCTACCGCATCCTGCAAAGAATCGATGTAATGCACACCATTTTTATAGACAAACATAGTCAGGCAGCCACATATAATAGCAATACACAATGTAGTAATGCACGTAAGTCTCCACTGTAACGACATTCTTTTCATCTGTCAGACTCCTCCCGTATTTTATAGCCTTCACCTACCTTGTTCAAAATGGGATCATATCCCAGCTTCGCCTTAAGCTTTTTTCTAAGTGAAGACATATGTACCCTGATTGCTCCACTAAAGCTGTCTGCCGTGGCATCCCACACATGCTCTATCAGCTCCTCCTGGCTCACCGGTCTGCTATATTGATAAGTAAATATTCCAAAATACCATTCTCTTTTCTTGTCAGTGGAACCGGCTCTCCCTTTGCATATGCCTCGCGTTTAATCGTATCAAACTTTATTTCTCCGCATTTAAGACATATATCATTCTGTACAAATTTCCTTCTTGTCAGGCTTCTGATACGTGCCTCAAGCTCCTGCAGATGGAATGGTTTTTCCATGTAATCATTTGCACCTGCATCCAGTCCCTCTACCTTATCAGCAATCTGACCTCTTGCAGATAATATCAAAACCTTAGTTTCATCATTGTATTTTCTAAGCTCCTTAAGAAGCTCCATGCCATCCATCCCCGGCAGATTCAAATCCAAAACTATCAGATCATAATTCTCCGACAGTATACATTCAAGAGCCTCTTTCCCATCATAACAGGTATCCACCTCATAACCGGCAGCATACAGACTCTTTGCAACCATATCACATATTTGTTTCTCATCCTCAACAATTAATAATCTCAAAATTTTCTCCTGCTTCTTAACAATAATTTTACAACCTATATTGTATAATACCAAAGTCAGCTGGTCAACAATACAATAAAAAGGAGCAACATTATGTTGAAATACCAAAAAACATGTCAAATCATTCTGCTTATCCTTGGTGTATCCATGGTAAGCTATGGTGCAGTCAGAGGTGAGGCGGCTACCGTGCTTGGTAAAGCAATAAAACTATGTCTGGAGTGTGTCGGAATTGGATAAGAAAAAGAAATTACTATCAAAAAAGCTGGCAAAAATACGTGGATGGATACAGGCCGCAGCAACGCTGCTGACCAATATTCATATTCCGAATTTATTTAAGGGTAAAATATATCAGGGCAATGCAAAAACAGTATGCGTACCCGGATTAAACTGCTACTCCTGCCCTGCCGCGACAGGAGCCTGTCCAATAGGGGCATTTCAGGCAGTCGTCGGATCATCAAAATTTAAGTTTTCATACTACATAACCGGATTTTTTATTTTACTCGGTGTAACTCTCGGCAGATTTATATGTGGTTTTTTGTGCCCATTTGGATGGTTTCAGGATTTACTTCACAAAATACCCGGAAAGAAATTATCCACAGCCAAATTAAAGCCTCTTAGGTACCTAAAATATGTCATTCTTATTGTTTTCGTTATACTTCTTCCGATGCTTATAACGAACTCTATAGGAATGGGAGACCCGTTCTTCTGCAAATATATCTGTCCTCAGGGTGTTTTAGAGGGTGCTATACCGTTATCTATTGGAAATGCTGCTATCCGTTCTGCGCTGGGAAAGCTTTTTTCTTTCAAGTGTATGATTTTAATTGCAGTGATTGTACTAAGTATCTTATTTTACAGGCCCTTCTGTAAATGGATTTGTCCACTTGGAGCAATCTACTCATTATTTAATAAGGTCAGCCTGCTCAAAATCACCGTTGATAGCAGCAAATGTGTCGGATGCGGTCAATGCTCAAAGGCATGTAAGATGGATGTGGATGTGTGTAAGACACCGGATCACCCCGAGTGCATACGCTGCGGTGCCTGCATAAAGCCTGTCCGAAGGACGCCATCTGCTACCGGTTTATGGGAAAATCATGTCAAAAAAATGACAACAGATAACTATTAAACATTTTACTATTATTTTTAAAGGAGAAATTACTCATGAAAAACAAATTATCATTTATTTCTATTTTTACACTCTGCATAGCATTATCACTTACAGCATGCGGTGGAAAGCAAGCTTCCAACACAGATTCTAAGAACACTCAGACTGAAGCCGGCACAGAAGCATCCGGCAAATCAGATTCAAGACTTGATGATTTATATCAGCAGGAAAATCAGCTTTTTGCAGATCACGCTGATGCGTGGAACAAGGCATTTGGCATGATGAACAAAAGTGACGCCGATCCAAACGGAAATTATGCTGATTATCTTGCCGGTACCGTAGAATCAAACAAGGATTCATTCACAGACGATGAGCTAAAAACACTTAATGAGGATATTGAAACCATACGAAAAATCGAGGAACAGATAGCAGAGCTTCAAAACAAAAATACATCATCAGACAATAACAAGAAGGACAGCTCTAAAGCCTCATCTGTATTCAGTGATTTTTCCGGTGAGGATTTTGATGGCAATAAGGTTGATGACAGCCTGTTTTCCGGCAATGCAGTAACAGTCGTCAATTTCTGGTTTACCGGCTGCAAACCATGTGTCGCTGAGTTATCCAAGCTTAACGAATTAAATGATGCTATCAAATCAATGGGCGGAGAAGTTGTTGGCATCAACACTGAGACCTTCGATGGCAATAAAACAGCTATCAAAGAGGCTGCCTCTGTTCTTGAAAGCCAGGGTGTCAAATATCGTAATCTGTCAATTGACTCCTCTAGCGCTGCCGGTAAATATGCCTCAGAAATCATGGCATTTCCAACAACTATACTTGTTGACAGAAATGGCAATATTGTAGGCGAACCAATGCTCGGCGGAATCGATAACCAGGACAACTATGATGCCCTTATGAAGCAGATTCAGTCCGTAATTGATGCAGACAGCACAAATAAATAGAGGTCTACAAATAAAAAGCTCCTGTGCATTGCACAGAGAGCTTTTTAGTCAAATATACTACTTCTTTAACGTTCCAACATAGTCTCCATTGTTATATACAAATATCATTTTTGTAATTTATTTCTATACTCGCTTGGTGTCAATCTATATTTTTCTTTAAAAACACGATTAAAGGTTCTAAGACTCCCAAAACCACTGTCCATCGAGATTTCTGTCAGGGTATCATCTGTAGTTTCAATTCTCTGACAGGCATACCCCAGACGCGCCTCATTCACATATTTATTAAAACTGCTGTGAAATGTCTTTGAAAACAATCTGGATAATGAAAATTTGCTCACGCCAAGGTCATGTGCCATTCCATCAAGTGATATACTCTTATTAAAATTGGCAGAAATATATGATACGGTACGGTATATTATATCATCGCTGCCAATTTTGCTCTTTTCCACCAATTTCATCATCGGAATACATCTTGCAAGTATAATCTGTAAATAAGCTTGAACAACCCATATATCATTCTGCACGGTATCTATTATGGATTCCACTGCTCTGTACACTTCATCCGGAATAACATCACTTTTTACAACAGGATATTGTGGAGCATTATTCCTCAGTACATTTTCAAATCTACCAAAAATCATTTGTGGAGCATTAATAAAAACCGCCTCATTGACTTCTGATGAAAACACCTGATAATGATGTATAACATCAGGAAATACTACTCCTATATCACCTGTTTCCATGTGATACAGCTCCTGTCCTACACCAAGCTCTAATGTTCCTTTCGTAACGCATACAATTTCCATTGCATTATGCAGATGTGGTGGCTGGTGCCGTGGTTTCCGCTTTACTGCAATAATCTCTTCATTTGTATTTTCATACGTTAAATGCACTCAGATCATCTCTCCCATATTATACGATAATTATTCAATTCCTTTTTCTCTTCTAAGCTTTTCATTTGCAGCTTCTACATTCATCTTTGAAAGAAGAATTGTAATAAGAATCTCAAATACAAATGGTAACCATAAATACATTACCTGAAGCATAGTAATTGCAGATGCCGGCTGAGTCGCATTTGTACCTACATAACCACTGATTTCAAGCAGCCATCCTACAATAGCTGTTCCAATTCCACCACCAATTTTGATTCCAAGTGATGTGCATGAATACATAGTTCCATCTACTCTCTTTCCCTGAGTCAGGTAAGTATACTCAGAGCACTCGGCAATTACTGCATTCATGTCTCCCTGCCAAGGTCCCTGTCCTAATGCTGCAACTGCAGTAAACAGCATCATCAGTGGAACGCTTCCCATGTATCCTGCTACAATCACAAGTGCTCTTGCTATCGTAGCCAGAATATATCCACGTTTATTAAGCTTATACATTCCTTTCCACTTTCCGACAAGAGTTGGTGTGAAAATAAGTGCTATTATAAGAGGAATATTTACAGCCCACGCAAATACACCAAACAGATTTTTATTCTTAAGAACCCATGTACAATAATAAATACCTGCCCCAATCATAGCACTGTATAACTGCTGCAAAATATAAGTTCCACAAATCATCATATAGTACTTATTCTTAACAAGCAGCTTAAATGCCTGAACAAGACCATACTTCTTTTCTTCATCGTTCTCTATTCCTGAGTTAAGCTCCTCTTCCGGAAGCTCCTTAACTGACAATCCTGAAATCGTATTTACTACAAGGCCTATCAAAGCATAAATAATAGCTACGAATCTCCATGCAGCAGCACCTCCACCGCATACATCAACAAATGCAACTGTTATAGACTGAATTATCAGACTAGTTGAAAAGGCAAAAATAAAACGGTAAGAGCCCATCTGAACACGCTCTTTGCTGTTCTTTGTTACCAGCGAAGTAAGTGCAGAATATGCAATATTATTTGCTGTATAAAATACACCATTCAATAATGTATATGCTATAAAGAACCATGCATACTGAGCAGTCCTGCCCCAGCTTGTAGGAATTGCAAAAACTGCTACAAGTGTCAAAGCACAACCTATATAGCCATAAATCATCCATGGCCTTGCTTTTCCAAGCTTTGTATGTGTTTTATCAATAAGTGACCCAAAGAAAACATCTGTAAAACCATCAAATAATTTAGATGCTGCGATTAATGTTCCAACGATTCCTGATGCAAGTCCTATAGTATCTGTAAGATATACCATAACAAAGGATGTCAGGAATGCATATACTACATTTCCTGCAATATCACCGGAACCATAACCAATTTTGTTGTACCACTTAAGTACGTCTTTTCTTCCATGAAAAACCTCCAATTAATTACTTTGTTTTATCTTTAACAGCTATACCAATTTTAAATACTTGTGCAAATTTTGTCTATAAACATAACAGGCTGTAATATGCACAAAATGATACAATAATATTAAAGAAGCTTTCTCATCTTAATTAAATAAAGCGTACTGACTCAATTTTTCTTTGCAATATATGAAGCAATATATTCCATTTTATCTAGGCATTCATCAAAAAACATTTTATAGCTTTCACAAAAATAATTTCTATATTTTCCGGTTATATCATCTTTATCTCTGCAGCGCTGACAACCATTCCTACATATTTTTATAAATTTACACTCTCTACATTCATCGGATATATTTGTTGAGCGAGCAACAAATCCAATTTCTCTTCGCTTTTCATCTATTGTTTCTGTCTGATCATAATTATAATTTCCTATATAATAATCATCTGTCATATAAAAGTCACACGGAAACACGCTTCCATCTGCTTCGACAACATTCTGAATCCCACATGTTCCACGCTGTTCACAGGATTCTGGTTGATATCCAAGTAATATGGCTATGTAATTGTCAAATTGTCTTATATATGGTTGTTCATTTTTTTCCCAGTCTTCATACCATAAATTAAAAAGCTGTATCAGGAATTTACCATATTGCTCTTGTCTTAGTGCATATTTTTTTTCCCCACGCTTTTCATCAAGAGGATCAAGACATGCTATGTATTGTTGATAGTTCCAGCCATTTTCCTTATAATAGCTATAGATTTCTAATATATTCGATGCCACCTTATCATTTACTACAGTCAGAATATTGTATTTAATACTATATTCTGACATAAGCTCAGCTGCTTTTTTAATTCTATCAAAGTTGTGGCTCCGTTCTTATCATGTCTGTAAAAATCATGTGTATATTGGGTTCCATCAATTGATAAAACCGACAAGGAAATTATTATTTTTTTAAAAAATTTGCACCAGTCCTCATTAATATTATAGCCATTTGTCTGAATTGAATTATTAACTGCAATTCCGTGCTTATTAAACTTTTCCTGAAACTTAACAGCTTTCTCAAAAAATTCAATTCCTCTAAGCGTTGGCTCTCCTCCTTGAAATGCGTAGTTAACATAATATTCAGCACTTCGTATTGTTTTCCTTATAACATTTTTTAACGTCTGTTCTGTCATATAACCATATGTTTCGCATGTTCTCTTTTTTGCCTCGTCAGAATAAAAACAATAATCACACTTCATATTGCATAATCCTGAAGCCGGTTTTATCATTACACTTATTGGCGGCATATCCTCATCTCCATTCAATTGTCAAATATATTTATAAATATTGTATACGTTAATTAACATTATCATTATCATTAACCCAATAAATAACATATCTACGATTTCTCATCTATTCCTTCATTAATTTTACGTCCACATATTCCACCTGCTATTCCTCCGACAATCATTAATATAAGAACTTCCGGCTTAAATTCAGGAACATTTCCTGATATGATCGTAGATATTTAAATTAGCTCCTTGTGAGAAAAAAATTAATATATAATAGAAATTTTCAGCTGCAATTTTTGTTGGCATAGAAAAGAAGAAAAATAAAACAACTAAATTGATTGGTCCTCCACCTATTCCAAGAAATGATGAGATAATTCCAAGAAATGCCCCTATGCTAAAACAAACTGACTTTTTATCAATTCTGTATGTCTTAATCTTGGATTTATACAAAGTATATAAAAGCGTTCCAAAAGTAATGATTAAAAGACAGAATGCCTGGACTGCACCTACTTTTTCATTATTCCCGCTTACCAACTTAACATACGAGAAAAGTTCCCTCGCCTGCCACCCCACCAATTGAAGCACCTATAGCTAACGGCAACATATTCCTAGCCGATATATGTGATGTACCACTACACCTATTTTTTAATACGGAATAAGTTGTCATAGAAAGTACTGTGCAGCCGGATAAAAAACTGATAGCAGTTACATCCAAAATTCCTACGGAATCGAGCACTGGCTTTATAATAACACCACCGCCGATTCCGCATATGGCTCCAATTACAGATGCAAAAAACATACTATTAAAGCAAGTAAATTTATCATATCATTTACACCTATATAACCAAATAATTTGTTTAAAACTGTTTTGATTCGTGATAAAACTCCAGTGATTGATCAAATGCACCTTCTTCATAGCACATTTTATCCTGACCTCTGCCTGTAGCATCATATTTTCTGGCATCCATTTCAGGTGTAGAATATCTATCGAACCACTCTTCCATATCTGTTTTTAATGTCTTAATAATTTCATCATATTCCTTATTTCCGAACAAGTTATTTTTTTCGTCCGGATCATTACTAAGATTATAAAATTCACATGGTCCATTTCCATAACGATGAACATACTTGAATTTGTTTTTCTTTATCATTCTTCTTACTGTATTCATCAAATACAACGACTCTGTCATCATAATGGTCAAGTGGATTATTGATCTGTTTCAGCAAACTTTTCCCGGCTGCATAGGCTCCAATTCAAACTTACAACCAGCCAGCTCAAGAATTGTAGGGAAAATATCATACTGACTTGCCATTGCTGAACATTTGGTTCCCGGATTAGAGCAATCCGGTATTTTTATTATGAATGGTACTCTTATTGACGATTCATACATGTTCGGTGGATATGTTCCATTTCCCTTTCCCCATATTCCATGATGCCCCATATTCATTCCATTATCAGACGTAAAAATAAACTATCGTGTTATCTTCAAGTCCTTTTTCTTTAACTTTATCCAGGATTTTACCAACACCGGCATCCATAGCTGAAATAGCTGCATAATATCCTCTCAGATTCTCTTTTCTTCTCTCCTCTGTATCCCCTATCGGACAAGTATTAACCTGCCACGGATGAACAGGAAGATTTGGAGTATCCTTAAAATTCACAGTCTTTTATACCAATCAAGGTACTCCTTGGGATGCTCT
>ENA-OQHA01000024-OQHA01000024.1-human-gut-metagenome-genome-assembly--contig:-NODE-24-length-73746-cov-5.638884_pt1 | contig 73746 bp, 66 predicted proteins | sample MGYA00242558_ERZ504707 | MGnify/ENA primary metagenome ERZ504707 (study PRJEB26092, sample SAMD00036197) | human gut metagenome | host: Homo sapiens | study: EMG produced TPA metagenomics assembly of... | reverse complement strand
CCGAGTAGCCCAACTTCATTTGCAGCGTTCTCGCGGAGAGGATAAAGCGTTATTGGGCTATGGTGTAATGGTAACACAACAGATTCTGGTCCTGTTTTTCTTGGTTCGAGTCCGAGTAGCCCAACAGAAAAAGGTGTTCTGAGTAATCGGGACACCTTTTTTGTTTCTTCTTTTTATTTTCTCTTTCAAATAGAAATATTCTTTTTTACCTTCTTATAATCAGCTGTTTATGGTTTATTTGATGCGTTGCTGACTTCTTAATGGATGTTAACTTTTGTCGTTCCAAAAACAAAATATTCGATATCATGGTTATTAAGTCATCGAGATTGATAAAAGTAATTAGGTATTAAAGTTTTTGAATGAAAAAATGAAAAAGGTAAGTTTTTTAGTAGCAGCGTTAGCTGTATCTGCTCTTTCTGTGAATGCACAAAAAGCGTATGAAGGAACTCGTTTCTTGGATAATTGGTATGTGGGTGTGAAAGGTGGAGTGACTACTCCTACTACTCATTCTGCATTTTGGCCTAATATGCGTGCGGAAACTGGTATTGAATTAGGAAAACAGATTACTCCGGTGTTGGGTGTTTCTTTCGAAGGATTGACAGGTATCAATACGTCTTTCAGCAAAACAGCTTTTGATGATTTGAATTTAGGCGTATTGGGTAAGATTAACTTGAATAATCTTTTTGGGGGATATAATGGTGAACCCAGATTGTTTGAAGTAGAAGGTATCGCTGGATTTGGTTGGGGACATGATTTTGTGAACTCAAGTATGGGTGCGGACCGTTCTTATATGGTAAGCCGTTTTGGTGCTAGCTTTAACTTCAACTTGGGTGAGAAAAAGCATGGGCTGTAAATGTACGTCCGGCTATTGTTTACAGAATGGATGGTGACCGTGCACAACAACTGAACGTAAACAAGTCGAAGATTGAAATTTTGGCTGGAGTAACTTATCGTTTCGCAAGCAGCAACGGAAAGCACTATATGACTATTCAGAAGCCATACAACCAGGCTGAGGTGAACTCTCTGAATGAGGCGATTAATGCCTTGCGTGCAGAAAATGCCCGTAAAGATGAAGCTTTAGGAGCAAAGGATGCAGAAAATGCACGTTTGGAAAAAGAGCTGACAGATTTGCGTAATGCACCTAAGCAGATAGAGACTATTATTCAGAATACACATTCTAAGTCATTGGAATCAGTTGTTACGTTCCGTCAGGGAAAGACCACAATCAGTACGGATCAGATACCTAATGTAGAGCGTATTGCAACTTATATGAAGAATAATCTGAAGAGTACGGTATCTATCAAGGGATACGCTTCTCCGGAAGGTAGTGCCGAAGTAAATGCACGTGTAGCTAAGCAGCGTGCGGAAGCAGTAAAGAATATGTTGATAAGTAAGTATAAAATTAGTGCTTCACGTATCACAGCTGAAGGTCAGGGTGTAGGATCTATGTTCTCAGAACCGGATTGGAATCGTGTAAGTATTGCTACTTTGAGCGAATCAGAATAATTCTTTTTTTATTGAAATAATGTAGTCTGAAGGCTGTTGCAGGTAAATACTGTAGCAGCCTTTTTTATGTCTCTTTGTTTTCATGTATGTTTTTACATTTCTTGTACAGATAAAGACTGGGAAAAGTAACTGAAAATCCTTATCTTTGCGAGGAATTTGTAAACTCATGGGAGAACGTACACGATACAATGATTTTGCCCGGTTTTTGGCCCTTCATTTTCCTTTTAAGGTGCAAAAAATCTCATTGAATGTGGGATTTACTTGTCCGAACAGAGATGGTGTAAAAGGATATGGAGGATGTACCTATTGCAATAACCAGACCTTTAATCCGGCATATTGTCGGACAGACAAGTCTGTTACGCAGCAGTTGGAGGAAGGAAAAGAGTTTTTTGCCAGAAAATATCCGGAAATGAAGTTTTTGGCATATTTTCAAGCCTACACAAATACGTATGCAGAGCTGGACAAGCTGCGTCGGATGTATGAAGAGGCATTGCGGTAGAAGGAGTTGTCGGACTCGTTATCGGTACGCGTCCCGATTGTATGCCCGAAGAATTGCTGGATTATCTGGAAGAGTTGAATCGGCGAACCTTTCTTTTAGTGGAATATGGTATTGAAAGTACGGATAATCATACTTTGCAGCGAATAAACCGGGGACATACTTTTGAATGTACGGTGGATGCCGTAAAACGTACAGCAGAAAGAGGTATACGTGTGGGAGGTCATGTGATTTTAGGACTTCCGGGAGAAAATCATGAGCTATCATCCGTCAGGCACGACAGGTGTCTGAACTTCCTTTGACAACGCTGAAAATGCATCAGTTGCAGCTGGTGCGTGGTACACGGATGGCACATGAATATGAGTTGTGTCCTGAAGATTTTCATTTGTACGAGGTAGATGAATACATTGATCTTGTGATAGATTATCTCGAGCGTGTACGTCCGGATCTTGTGCTGGAACGTTTCGTTTCGCAATCTCCCAAGGAACTGCTGATAGCTCCAGACTGGGGCATTAAAAATTACGAATTTGCCGTTCGTATGCAGCGTCGCCTTCAGGAAAGAGATACCTGGCAGGGAAAATTCTATGAAGAAGTAAAAAGGAAACAATATAATATCAAATTTTTAAATTAGTTAGGATTCAATGGAAATTAAAGGTAAAGTTCATTATGTCGGTGTGAACGACCGTACAAAAGCTTTGTTTGAAAATTTGTGGCCACTTCCTTATGGCGTGTCTTATAACTCTTACCTGATTGCCGATGACGATATGGTCGCATTGGTCGATACGGTAGATGTGGCTTTCTTTGAAGTATATATTAAGAAGATACGCAGTGTTATCGGAGACCGTAAAATCAATTATTTGATTATAAATCACATGGAGCCTGACCATTCTGGTTCAATTGCTCTGATTAAGAAATACTATCCTGAAATTGTATTGGTAGGTAACAAGAAGACTTTCGAATGGTAGAAGGATATTATGGAGTAACAGGTGAACGTTATGTGGTAGGTGATGGAGATTTCCTGAAACTGGGACATCATAGCCTTCGCTTCTATCTGGTGCCCATGGTACACTGGCCGGAAACAATGGTAACTTTTGATGAAACAGAAGGTATCCTGTTCTCTGGAGATGCTTTCGGCTGTTTCGGAGCATTGAACGGAGGATGCATCGACCGTAACATCAATACTGATATTTATTGGAATGAAATGCGCCGCTACTATGCTAATATCGTAGGTAAGTTCGGTAATCCGGTACAGAAAGCTTTACAGAAATGTGGAGGACTGCCTATCAAGACAATCTGTCCGACTCATGGACCGGTATGGGAAGAATGCATTCCGCAAGTGGTAGATATGTATGACAAGCTGAGCCGCTATGAAGGTGAAGAAGGTGTAGTGATTGTGTATGGAACCATGTATGGTAATACAGAAGAACTGGCTGAGGCTATTGCAGAAGAACTGAGTGCACAGGCATCAAGAATATCATTCTGCACAATGTTTCTCATACGCATCATTCTTATATCCTGGCCGACATCTTTAAGTATAAAGCTTTGATAGCAGGCTGTACTACTTATAACATGCAGTTGTATCCTGAAATGGAATCTCTGTTGAGCAAGGTAGCCGCTCGTGAAATGAAGAACCGTCTGTTTGGTTACTTCGGTTCGTTCACCTGGGCCAGCGCAGCAGTGAAGAAATTGGGTGAGTTTACTGAAAAACTGAAATTTGAAGTAGTAGGTAACCCGGTAGAAATGAAGCAGAGCATGAAGCCGACAATTATGCACAGGCTAAGGAATTGGCTAAGGCAATGGCCGACCGTTTGAAAGCAGACCGTAAATAAGTTATCTTTTTGATAGATATAAAAAAACTTCCACTAAAGGATTTTCCCTTGGTGGAAGTTTTATGGAGTGATATATGCTTATCAGTCTTTTGCCTGGTGTACGGTCAGTTGCGGGAACGGGAATCCGATACCTTCTTTGTTGAATGTGTCGTATACGATTTTATTCATGTCAAAATACACATCCCAGTAGTTTTCGGTCTTGGTCCACACACGTACCTTAATATCTACACTGCTGGCAGACAAAGCTCCCAGTCCGATAAATGGAGCTGGAGTCGTGAGGATTCGTTCATCGGCCGCAATGATTCGCTCCAGTACAGCTTTTACTTTTTCATAATCTTCTCCGTATTCCACTCCGAATACCCATTCAGCGCGGCGCATGTCTTGTTTGCTGTAATTGGTGATGGCATTGCTGCTCAGAGCACCGTTAGGTACGTAAATAATTCGATTGTCTACCGTAGCCAGAATGGTGTGGAAAATCTGAATTTCTTTTACTATTCCGCTGGCACCTTGTCCGTCGATGTAGTCTCCTACCTTGAAGGGCTTGAATACTAAGATGATTAATCCTCCGGCGAAGTTAGACAGGTTTCCGGACAATGCCATACCGATTGCCACACCGGCAGAAGCTAAGATTGCAGCAAAGCTGGTGGTTTCTACTCCTAATTTGCTGATGATGGCAAATGCTAAGATCAGGTTCAGAAGTATGCTGAGCAGACTTTTTAAGAACGTCTGTACACTGATTTCCAGTTTACGTTTTTCCAGAATTTTGCTGACCAGTCGGCTGATTTGTTTGATGATAAACCGGCCGACGATGTAGATAATAATGGCAGCCAGAATGTCTTTTCCAACCTCGATTCCCCAGTTGAGCAGTCTGTCCAGCAGCTGTTCTACGTTAATTTTTGAAGCAGTATTGCTTGCTTGTGCTGTAGCTTGTAATAATGTAAGTAACATGTGTAATGTGAATTAAAATTTTTATAGTTAATCATTCATTTAATATCCCCTTGCCTTGTCGGACAATTTCAGGTACATCATCACAACAATTTATGACGGTAGAAGGTTCAATACCTCCCGTACCTCCGTCAATAATAAGGTCTACTTTCTCTCCAAACTTTTCGTCAATCAGTTCCGGTTCAGTGATGTATTCAATGTCTTCTCCTTCCTCTAACGGCAGAGTGGTCGTCAGAATCGGTGCATCGAGCAACCGACAGATTTCACGGATGATGGCATTGTCGGGTACACGGATACCCACTTCCTTCCGGTTGCGGAAAATCTTAGGCAGACGGCTGTCCGCATTCAGGATAAAGGTAAACGGACCGGGCAGATTGTGTTTCATCAGTTTGAAAGTGGCATTACTCACGCGAGCATATTCGCTGATGTTGCTCAGGTCGTAACAGATGATGGATAAATTATTCTTGCGCGGATCGATATTTTTCAGTTTGCAGATACGCTCAATGGGGCGTTCCTTCAGCGCATGACATCCTAATGCGTACACCGTGTCTGTGGGGTAGATAATGATGCCCCCATCGTTCAGAATGTCTACTATGCGCTGCAGGTCTTCCGGTCGGTTGTTTTTAGAATATAATTTAAGTAACATGGCGTTATTTACGAAGATTTGACTTCGTATGAACGCAAAAATAAGAAAATTATTTCTTTTTCTTTCGCAGTTCTTCTGCAATTCGATAGTGAATGGCAGCTTCTATTTCCTTTCCGCTTTTTTCGAGTGCTTCAGCAAAATATTCATGCGCACCGGCATGCTGTGGCTTCAGGCTGGTAGCCTTGTCCAAATCGGAGAGCGCTTCTTCCGTTTTTCCGGTCAGCAGACGAAGTTTTCCTCGGTTGTATACTGCCTTGAAGTCCTGTGGCCGTAGTTGTACGGCATGATTCAGGCATTCTTCAGCTTCTTCCATTCGGTTTTCATCGAAGAATGTCACTCCTTTTCGTACCCAGGCATCCACATACTCCGGATACAGCTCCAGGGCCTTGTCATAGTTGGCTTGTGCCGCCCTCGGGTCGTGTGCCTTAGTGATGCATTCGTTTCCCATCAGGTAATATTCCCGGGCGTATTTCTGCAAATTCTGCCGCTGTTGTTGCATTTGCTCCTTCAGCAATCGGTTTTCTTCCTTTAACCGGTTGATGATGCCTAATTTCCGGCGGATAAAACGCTGTATCAACGGTTTTTCAATGTCATATCGGCTGTGGATGGCCTTAAAGAAAGCTTCTAAGAATTCGGCAAAATTGCCTTTGTCGAAAGCTTTTACAGAGGCTACGTATTGAATGTCTGCCTGTGCCTGCTTCATGGCCCTCTCAAATGTCTGGTTGTCATTGAAGCGCTGGGCAAAGCTGACAATTTCCGGTCGGACAAACACATCTGCGTGCGAAATCCGCCGCTTCAGCTGGATGCCGTCCAATGAGGTGCAGCGGCTCAGAGCTACATAAGCCTGTCCTCCGGCAAAAACTCCTCCCGTAAAGTCGATAACTACCCGGTTGAAAGTCAGCCCCTGACTCTTGTGTACGGTGATGGCCCAGGCCAGCCGGATGGGGTATTGTGTAAATGTGCCTAATTCCTCTTCTTCTATTTTCTTTTCCGTCTCGTTATATCGGTAGCGGATGTTGCTCCAGCTTTCCTTGTGTACATCGAATTCACTCCCGTCTTCCGTTATTACATAGATGGTACCGTCTTCCGAAAGACCTGATACCGTACCGATGGTACCGTTCACCCAGCGTTTTTCCTGGTCGTTCTTGATGAAAATCACCTGTGCTCCCGGCTTGATGACCAGTTCCATCAGGTAGGGAGGCTGCTTTCCGGAAATTCACCATGTATTTCTCCTTTTAATGTGACCGGTTCGCCTGGCAGTTCGTTGAGTTTCTTTTCGTTGATATAATCTACGTTGTCCCTCCGGGTGGCCAGCGTGATGTACAAATCATTCTCTTCCGGGCAAGGAGGTGTCGGCGTATAACGGGTGTTCAATAGTTGTAAATCCGCATTTCCGGCAGTATTAGTCCGGATATGGTCGAGCACGCTGACGAATACCTGGTCTGTTTGCCGGTATACCTTGGTGAGTTCGATGGATACCAGCTCCATCTCCTGGAACACTTTAGCTGAGAAGAAATACGGATTCGGATAAAAACGGTTCAGAATCTCCCGTTCGTCACTTTTTACTACCGGCTCCAGTTGGAATACGTCGCCCACTAACAGCAGCTGTTTTCCACCGAACGGCTCACGTAAGTTATGAGAGTACGTGCGAAGCACCTTGTCGATAAAGTCGATGATGTCGGCCCGCACCATGGAAATTTCATCGATGATGATGAGTTCGATGTTCTGAATAAGTTTCCGGTGGTCGGAAGAATATTTCAGAAAATCTTTCAGTTTTCGCCCCTGAAACTTCGGATCATCGGGCAGGAGTGGATGAAACGGAAGCTTGAAAAACTGTGCAGGGTACTGCCACCCGCATTGATAGCCGCAATACCCGTAGGAGCCAGTACTACATATTTCTTTTTGGTATGCTGGCAGACGTATTTCAGAAATGTAGACTTACCCGTTCCCGCTTTTCCGGTCAGAAAGACCGATTGGCGGGTATATTGGATGAGTTTCAGTGCATTCTGAAATTCGGGGTTGTCGGTATCTATCAGGGTAGGAGTCATCTGTCATTGTGTTTAGAGATTCATGCAAAGATACGGACAAATGGGAAATAAAAAAAGCGGTTAGAAGTCTAACCGCTTTTTCGTCAGAATATTTACGAGAAGCCTTTCGGCATTTATCAGATTCGTCTTTAAAATGCTGAACTTGTCAGCGTCGCAGTTTTATTTGCGTCTTTCGTCATTCAGCATTACATAACCCCAGATCATTGGATCTGCATTTGCAATCTTGTGGAAAATGTTTTTTACCTTTTTCATAATTGTTACCCTTTCTTTTTTAGTTAGTTTAATTAAATCTTCTTAGCGGACTTCCCAGCCGGCCGTTGTACTTGTTACCTTATTTACCTTGAAAACTTTTTATTGGCTTTTTCTTTTAGCCTTTCTTTTTACACTGCAAATATAGACCTTTTTTCTTTACAAAATATGTTTTATAGCATGTTTTTCTTGTAAAAGGCCAATTTGTTGATGTAAATCAAATCCGGAGGCAGGGTTATTTCTTTTCAATTACATTTTCCCCTTTCTCTCCCGAAAAACTCGTAACTTTGCAGCCGTTTTGTAGAATACCTATGGCAGCAAGAATGAACAATCAGTACGAAGAACGCCTGGGAACGGAGCGGATGCTTCCTCTCATTTTCAAAATGGCTTTACCGGCAGTGGCCGCGCAGTTCGTCAATCTCCTATATAATATAGTAGACCGTATTTATATCGGTCATATACCGGAAATCGGGACAAATGCATTGGCGGGAGTAGGAGTGACCACTTCCATTGTAATTCTGATTTCTTCTTTTCGGCTATCGTGGGGCCGGAGGTGCGCCGCTGGCTGCCATGGCACTGGGACAGGGCGACCGGGTGCGTGCGGGGAAATTCTTAGGCAACGGTTTCATGCTGCTGATTCTGTTTACCGTGCTGACTTCGCTGGTATCTTATTTGTTTATGGAGCCTATTCTGCTGTTTGCGGGAGCATCTGCCGTTACACTTCCTTACGCAGAAGATTATCTTTCAGTGTACTTGCTGGGTACTTTGTTTGTGGAAATCTCTACCGGACTCAATACGTTCATCAATTCACAGGGGCGTCCCAATATTGCGATGTATTCCGTCTTGATTGGGGCCTTGCTGAATATTGTGCTTGATCCGATTTTTATTTTCTGGTTTGATATGGGCGTAAAAGGAGCGGCACTAGCCACTATTCTTTCGCAGGCATGCAGCGCCTGGTGGGTGTTAGGCTTTCTATGTTCCGACCGTGCCTCTTTGCGTTTGCAAAAATGTTACCTGAAATTCGACCGCCGTATCGTCGGGGGGATGTTGGCTTTGGGGGTATCTCCCTTCATTATGGCTAGTACAGAGAGTCTGGTAGGATTTGTGTTGAACGGCAGTCTGGAGAAATTTGGCGATATATACGTAGGAGCCTGGCTATTTTACAGAGTGCCATGCAGCTGGTCAGTGTGCCACTTACAGGATTTGCCCAAGGTTTTGTGCCGGTGGCCAGCTACAACTACGGACATGGTGACCGCCAGAGGGTGAAAGACTGTTTCCGCATTGTACTGACGGTAATGTTCTCTTTCAATTTTGTCCTGATGTTGCTGATGATTTGTTTCCCTACGGTAGTCGCCTCGGCATTTACGAGCGATCCGGAGTTAATAGCCACCGTAGAGCATGTGCTGCCGCTCTTCCTGGCAGGAATGACAATCTTTGGTTTGCAGCGCGCCTGCCAGAATATGTTTGTAGCCCTTGGTCAGGCACGGATTTCTATTTTTATAGCTTTGCTGCGTAAGGTTATTTTGCTGGTGCCTCTTGCTCTGGTGCTGCCTCGCTTCTGTGGCGTGGAAGGCGTATTTATGGCCGAAGCAGTTTCGGATGCTACGGCTGCTATTTGTTGCACATTGCTCTTCTTCTGGCAATTCCCGAAGATACTTCGCAAGATGCAGAATCTGGTACAGAACTAATTTTACGATTCCGATAGGTAAATTGCTTGAAACACAGAGAGATAAAGTGGTAAATGCTTAATCGTATTCTCTGTTTCACAGTGTGGGATACAAAAACCACACTGTGGGATACATATTTCACACTGTGAAATATAAATCCCGCAGTGTGAAACAGAGAATTCTTCGAAGCGTTCTGAATTATGCTTTTCGGAATTTGTAATTATATGTGGGGAGAGGTGGAATTTCCTGATAGAAATTATCGGCTATGCTATAAATCTTTATAACTTTATCCTCCAAGTATATCGTAGCTATGATTGAGGTGGCTTAAAATACAAAAACGAATACGGTTGTGTTTCCGGGCTGCCTAGCTCGGTATGCAAGTTTTATTTATTGAAAACCAAGTCTTATAAATGAAAAATATAATAGAGAGTATCAGAAAGCAATATCCGGTGTCCGATTTGACCATAAAGGAACTTGAATCCTATTTAACACCTTGCAGTTTCCCTAAAAGGTATCAACTTATAAAGGAAGGTATTTATTGTAAGTATGCTTATTTTATAGAGAAGGGTATCTTAAGAGCCTATTGGGTGGTCGATGGAGAGGAATACACTACCTCGTTCGGAGCAGAGGGATGTATTGTTTTCAGCATGGATGAATTATATTACAACAAAAAAAGTGAGGAATATGTGGAAACGCTGGAAGAAGTGGAAGCCTACAGAATCAATATACGTGACCTCAAAAATCTTATGGAAACCAACTTGGAGTTATGCAACTGGGGGAGAATCATACATCAGAATGAATACAGACGGTTGCACAGGAGCCATAAAGAGAGGTTGTCATTGCCGGCAAAGGAGCGTTATGAGGAATTTCAGAAACAATTTCCGGAAATATGCAAAAAGGTAAATCTGAAATACATTGCATCCTATTTAGGAATCACCCTTTCTACTCTCAGCAGGTTGCGAAGCAAAAGACAGTAATTTGATTTAGGACAAATTTTTAATGGATGAGATTCCCTATCTTTGCACGATGTAAATGTATAGTATAAATCCTAATCAGTTTAATTTATCCCGATATGAATCATCGAATCTCATCTTCAGCTTTTGCAGATACAAAACCGCATTATGAACTTCTTGACGGGCTAAGAGGGGTGGCCGCACTGCTTGTTGTGTTCTATCACATTTTCGAAGGTTTTTCTTTTGCTGGAGGAGGTACCCTCATTACTGTCATTAATCATGGTTATCTGGCCGTCGATTTCTTCTTTATACTTTCAGGTTTTGTCATCGGATATGCGTACGATGACCGGTGGAAGAAGAACTTGACGTTAAAAGGCTTCTTTAAGCGGAGACTTATCCGACTCCATCCGATGATTATTATGGGGGCGATAATCGGTTGCATTGCTTTCTTTGTGCAAGGGGGAGTGAAATGGGATGGTACACATGTAGCGACCTCCGCGGTCATGTTGGCACTCTTGCTTGCAATGTGCTTTATTCCGGCTTATCCGGGAGCCGGGTATGACGTACGCGGGAACGGAGAGATGTTTTCCTTGAACGGACCGAGCTGGTCATTGTTCTTTGAATATATAGGTAATATACTTTACGCTCTTTTCATTCATCGTTTAAGTAATAAGGCACTGACAGTATTGGTCATACTGCTCGGTTTGGGGCTTTCCTGGTTTGCTTTGTTTGATGTGGTAGGTTATGGCATGATAGGAGTGGGCTGGACGCTCGATGGGCTGAACTTTTGGGGAGGCATGCTGAGAATGCTGTTTCCTTTCACGTTAGGTATGCTGATTTCAAGAAATTTCTGTCCGTTCAAGATTCGAGGCGCATTCTGGATTTGCAGCATTATCCTGTTGGGACTTTTCTGTGTGCCTTATATCGAAGGTAAGTCACCGGTATGCTTGAATGGCGTGTTCGAGATGATATGCATTGCGGTGGTATTTCCTCTATTGGTGTGTATGGGGGCATCCGGCAAGACGACAGACAAGCAGTCGACCGCTATCTGTAAGTTCCTGGGAGATATATCTTATCCGCTTTATGCCATTCACTATCCTATTATGTATGTATTCTATTCATGGCTTATTGAGAAACAGTTGTATACGTTGGAAGACACTTGGCCGGTGGCAGCTGTCGTATATTTCGGAAGTATTGCATTGGCATACTTGTGTCTGAAGCTCTATGATGAACCCGTGAGAAGGTGGCTTGGAAATAAGTTTGTGAGGTAGTATGGAAATATATTAGTAAATATGATAGGATGTATAAATCCCCCTTTTAATTAGGGATTGTGTGCAGAATTACTCGACCGTTGTTAATTCATTGGTCGAGTAATATTTTTATGTCTCTATTGTACGGTAATAAAGTTTTATGTGTATTGAAGCTTATGTCTGAAGCTTGGAATTTGAATTGATAATATCGAATTTCTTCCTATATTTGACGATTTTCCACCTTTTTTTGATTGGCTAATTCGTATTTTTGTGTAAACAAAAGGTGTATGCTATGAATAATGCTGTAAAAAAACATTTTATTGAACTGTTATTTTTTATACTTCTAGATTTCTTTACAGTTTCTCTTTGTGCAAAAGATTTTAAAATTTTAGATACCTCAAATGGATTACCGGATAATACTGTAAAATGTTTTACACAGGATAGTCGGGGATTTATGTGGTTGGGAACTTTTAATGGCTTATGTCGATTTGATGGGGCTGAGTTCGTTATTTATAGGCATGATAAGAATACTTCTAATTCTATAGTGGATAATCATGTGGAAGCATTGTTGTCAGTTGGTGATTATTTATGGGTAGGAACAACCAATGGACTTTCTTGTTATTCCCAGAAAGAAGATCTGTTTTATGATTGTGTTTATTTGTCTCCATCTGGTGAGAAAAAAAGAATAGACGTAGCTATTCGTAATATTATTTGTTGTAATGGTCTTGTCTTTGTTTTAACAACTATGGATGAGATTTGGGTTCAAAAAGAAGGATATGTTTTTATACCTTGTGTATATGGAAAAAAAATGTCTTGGCAAGCTATTGCAAATTATAAGGAAAATCTATTTTTGGCCTATAGTACAGAAGGTTTATTTTTGATTGATGCCCAAAAACAAGCTATCGTAAACCAGAAATTGTTAGATAAACATATTCTAAGTGGCTGTATGATGTATTATAGTCAGAATCAGAAAACTGTTTATGTGGGTGCGGGGATTGGATATGCAGGTAGGGCCTTTAAAATAAATTCCGAATTGGCAGAGATTGTGGAAGAATCTTTTGCGTTGAAAGATATAAAAGCAATTGTGGATTATCAGGATAAGGTATTATTTGGTCTGGATGGTGGAGGAATAGTGGAGTTAAAGGATGGAGAAATAGTAAATTATACATCTCAAAATTCGAATATAAGCAGTGATGCAGTTCACGCTTTGTTTGTTGACAGGAGAGATTGCTTATGGATAGGAACTTATCGTGGAGGTGTAAATTTTTACTCATCTTATTACGATTGGTTTTATACTTTGACCAAGAATGAAGAAGGCTTATCCCATGATATTGTGACTGCAATTTATCCGGATGGAGATAAACTGTATTTAGGGTTAGATGGAGGTGGCTTAAATATATATGATAAAAAGTCTGGTTCATTGACTGTTTATTCTCAACAGAATAGTACTATTTCGGGGAATAATATTTTGTCTATATGTGCAGATTCCCAGTATATATGGATGGCAGTTTATGAGAAGGGATTATGCCGTTTTTCACGTACTACTCATACTTTTAAAAATTATGATCTTTTTTCTATCGATAAGATTTATAATGCAAATCAGGTGTGGGATATTCAACAGGGCAATGATGGGAATATATGGATTATAGGTTCTGTAGTTTATTTATTTAATCCTAAGACAGAATCTTTTACATTGGTTGATGGAGTTTATAGTGCATCTTCCATTTTATTTGATGGCGATTTTGTATGGATTAGTTCTACGCATACGGGATTATATAAATTGGATCGGAAAACAAGAAAGATATGTATGCATTACCATGAAAAATCGGAGAAAGTATCACTTCCTTCTAATTTTATCCGCTATATGTTTATGGATTCTAATCATTCTATATGGTTATCAACGGAGTCTGCCGGACTATATCGGATGGACGAGCAGAAAGGGAAAATAATATCTTATGCGGAGCGTATCGAACTTCAAAATAACAAAGTGGTGAGTATAGAAGAAGACGGTGTGGGGTGTTTATGGTTAGGCACTTATAATGGCTTATATAAATATGATCCGAAACATGATTCTTTTGTTCATTTTGGGAAAATGGATAATCTGTGGGCTGGACAATTTAATTATCATGCTTGTGCACAAGATAATCGGTTTGTGTATATGGGCGCTACAAAAGGTCTTGTTTGGTTTGAACCCCAAAAGATTGTTTATACGCATCAGACTAGTCCTGTTTATTTTACAGAATTGGAGTTATTGAATCATTCAGGTAGTAAAGTTCATTTGCTAGGTATGGAGGGGAAAAGCGTTTCTTTAGCTTATAATCAGAATTTCTTTACTTTATTTTTTTCAGTGCCAGAGATGTTGACCCCAGATAAAGTCCGTTTCTCGTGTTATATGAAAGGGTTTGAAAAAGGTTGGCAGGAGATTGGGACGAAACGGCAAGTCTCCTATACAAATGTACCTCCAGGAAAATATGTATTTTATGTTAAATCGACAGACAGTTCTGGAAAATGGAGTGATAAAATGTCTTGTTTATATATTGTCATCACTCCTCCTTGGTGGCAAACGGGGTGGGCTTGGTGCTTGTGGATATTGCTCTTATCTGGAGCTATTGCAACTGCCTTCTGGTTTTATAAACATGAATTGAATATTAAGCACCTTGTTCAATTAAAAGAGATAGAAAAAGAAACAGCTCGTAATATTAATGAAGCAAAATTACGGTTTTATACGAATATTACGCATGAATTACGTACGCCTATATTTCTGATTACAGCTCCATTAGAGGAATTAATGACTGAAAAAAACGGATAGTATCAGTTCCTCGTACATATTTGATGAATATGTATCGTAATGCTATGAAGCTAAGTAAATTAGTTACTCGCATGATTGATCTAAGAAAGTTAGAGCAAGGAAAACTGAAGTTGGATTTACATACACAGAATGTCGTATCTTTTTGCAAAGATCTTGTACCAGACTACGAATCTCTATGTCAGCAAAAAAAATATTATTTTTCATTTTTTACCAGCAAAAACTATTATTCGATTGAATTTTGATGCAGAAAAATTAGAAATAATTCTTACTAATCTAGTTTCAAATGCATTTAAATATACTCCGGAAGGTGGTAAAGTGGTTCTTGTTATTGATGAGACATCAGAAAATGTAATGTTTTCAGTTGAGGATAATGGTATTGGTATAGAGAAAGAATTTCAGGATATGGTGTTTGAGCGTTTTTTTCAGGTAGATTCTTCTCAATCGATTGCAATGGGAGATGGTATTGGGCTTTCCTTTGTAAAATATTTGGTTGAATTACATGGAGGTGAAGTACATTTAGAAAGTGAGTTCGGGAAAGGGTCAAAATTTATGTTTTCTATTCCCTTGAAAGATGAAAATAAAGAGGAGAAGGTAGAAGAAGTGGAGGTTTTACCGGATGTGGAAAAAGAAAAATCTTTACTTCTTAATGCGCAACCTATGTCGCCAACAGCTACTCATACACTTTTATTAATAGATGATGAACCTGAAATTTTAGACTGATGGAACGTTCCTTAATTGAAGATTTTAGGATATTGAAAGCGAATAATGGAATGGATGGACTGACTGTGGTAAGGAAAGAACTTCCAGACCTTATTGTATGTGATGTAATGATGCCGAAAATGGACGGAATGGCTTTTCTGGAAGCTTGAAGGAAGATAAAGAATTGGCCCATATCCCGATAATCATGTTAACGGCGAAAATTGCTGAGGAGGATCAAATTGTAGCTTTTGATAGTGGTGCGGATGCTTATTTGACGAAGCCTGTTTCATTGAAATTTTTACGTAATAGAATAGATTATTTATTGGCTCGTACGGAGTCTGTTGTAATGGCAAATGCTTTGGCGAAGTCAGAAAAAAACTATACGAAAGAGGAACAGCGTTTTTTTATTAAAATGCAAGGAGACTATTGATGAGCATTTAATGAATCCAAATCTTGGAGTGGTTTTTATGGCTGAGAAGTTAGGTATGAGTCATTCATCTTTTTACCGTAAGATTAAATCTGTGACAGGAATGAGCGGAATGGATTTTATTAATGAATATAAGTTTTTAAGGCCGTCCAACTATTTAATGGAGGTGAAACTAATGTAAGTTCAGTTTGTGTAAAATGTGGTTTTAATGATATAAAGAGTTTCCGTGATGCGTTTAAGAAAAAAATGAACATATCCCCCAAACAATATGTGATGCAACTATCCTTATTAGAAGATACTTCTCATAAAGGGTGAATGTTTCTCTTTTTACGCTGAAAACCTATTATTACCTGTTTTTGACGGATTTCTTCCTCATTTGGGAGCTTATACATTCTACTTTTGTGCCTAGAAAAACATGTTTTTTATTTTTGAACCTATTAATTTAATATTGTTATGAACAGATTTCAATGGCTTAGAAAAAGTGTAATGTCATCTTCAATTACGCAGACATAAAATGCTGATTAATGTTATGACTGCATATATAAAGAATGCATGAATAATATGATGTGTGAAATTTAATTTGGTTGCTTTGTAACTTAAACTATGGTTTATATGAGAAACAAAAAATGTTTGCTTTTGAATAGAATTGGTATATTCCTTTCTATGATAATGTTGGAAGGTCTTATGATACGGCATGATTACCTTTTGGCTTCTGAATCTTTATCTTATAATGAAATAAATTTAATAAAACAAAGTTCAGAAGTAAAAGGGCAAGTTGTCGATGTGAATGGAGAGCCAATCATTGGCGCTAGTGTAAAAATAAAAAATACATCTTTAGGTACAATTACTGACTTGAATGGTTTTTTTATACTAAAGGATGAATCTGCAAAGAATTTAATAATTTCATTTATTGGATATGAAACAAAAGAAGTTGCATTGAAAGGGCAAACTTTTGTCAAGGTTGTATTAGCAGAAGATACAGAGGTTTTGGATGAAGTTGTAGTGGTAGGTTATGGAACTCAAAAGAAAGTAAATTTAACGGGAGCGGTTGCTACTTTGGATTCAAAACAATTAGAAAGTAAACCAATTACTAGTGCCTCTCAAAGTCTGGCTGGAAAAGTTGCTGGTGTTCATATTGCACAATCTTCAGGTATTGCAGGAGATGATGGTGCACAAATTACCATTCGTGGATTGGGAACCTTGAATAATACTGCACCTCTTATTTTAATTGATGGTGTTATATCGCCAAGTATGGATGTAGTGAATCCTGCAGATATTGAGAATATTTCTGTATTAAAAGATGCTGCTTCGGCCTCAATATATGGTTCTCAAGCAGCTAATGGGGTAATTCTTGTGACTACAAAGAAAGGAAGCACAGAAAATAGAGCAGTTTTTAATGTGAATGCTGGATTTTCTATATCTCAAATAACCAAACAGAGTAAGCCTCAAATGGTCACAGATACAGAGACTTTTATGCTTTTAATGAATGAGGCACGTGTCAATTCAGGATTAACTCCTGCATTTTCTGAAGAAGTAATGGAGTTGTACCGTACACCTTCTTATAGAGAGGCATGTTCTACAGATTGGTTTGACGAAATCTTTAGATCTAGTTTTACTCAAGAGTATAATATTAGTGCACATGGAGGAAACGATAAAACTAAATTTTATTTTTCTTTAGGTTATATGGATCAAGGATCTATTGTTTCAGATGGTAATTATGAACGAATTACTTCTCGCTTGACATTAGATTCACAAATTCTGCCAAAATTGAACGTTGGGGCTGTAATGGGGTATACTTATGGTAATCAAAGAACTCCCAATGGTAGTGTGAATGAGGTCTTTGCACTTGATATAATGAGAGCTTCTCCTTTAAATCCAGCTTATAATGATGATGGGTCGTTGGCTCTTCCTGATAGTTATTCTTTATCTTATACGGGACAAGTTCAAAGTGGTAATCCCTTGGCTGGACTTTTATATAATGAGATACATCAAACTCGTAATGATATTATTGGCACTGCTTATTTGGACTGGAATATTTTGCCAGGACTTCATTTGACTACTATATTGAATGCTAATATTCAGGTTTATGATTATAATGAATGGAAGGGATGTCCTTCAACAAAAAACTGGCGTTATAAGGAATTATTGGCGGATCCTTATTTCAATGGTACAATGAGTGACCTGGAAAATAATTTTTATGGGAATGCAAGTCTAAAGATGTCATCTTCTAGAAACTATCGAATAAACCCTCATGTACAATTAAATTATGAGAAGAATTTTGGCAAGCATAACTTGAAAGCTATGGCAGCTGTTAGTTATGAGAAGAATAGTAATAACTATTTTGATGCATACCGTGGTAAATTTATCTCTAACTATATTCATATTTTAGGTGCAGGTGATCCTACTACGAAAGATAATTCAAGTGCTTTATCTAAATATGCAATTTTGTCTCAGTTTGGTCGTATTAATTATGACTATGCTGATAAATATTTATTTGAATTTAATATCCGACGTGATGGTTCTTCTAGATTTGGCTCTAACTATAAATATGGTGTTTTCCCTTCATTTTCTGCTGGATGGGTGTTAACTCAGGAGGATTTTATGAAGAATGTTCCATTAATTAACTTTTTTAAGTTAAGAGCTTCATGGGGGCAATTGGGAAATCAGTATGGTGGAGATAATTTTCCTTATATGGCAAAGATAGCTTATAATGCAAATTATGTGTGGGGAAAAACTGTAGAAACAGGGGTTACGCCATCTAGCTATGGAAATCCTGATTTGCATTGGGAAACGACGAATGTAACAAACTTAGGCTTTAATTTACATCTTTTGGATTCAGAATTGATTTTTGAAGGAGATTATTTTATTCGTAAAACAAAGGATATTTTATTTAATACTCCATTACCTTATGAAACGGGTTTTAGCTCGGTAATGACTAATCTTGCTCAGGTGCAAAATAATGGTTTTGAATTTATGGCCACTTACCAAAAAAGATTTAATAATTTTAATATGTCAATAAGTGGAAATACTTCATATATACGAAATAAAGTTATTTCGTTAGATCCAACATTGGTTGGTGAAGCAGATAGGCATATAAATGGAAATCAAATAACTACACGTGATAATCCTATCAATTCATATTATTTAGTGAAGTGGACTGGAAAAATCTATCAAACACAAGAAGAAGTAGATAATAGCCCTCATGTGAGTGGGGCTGGTCCTGGAGATCTTATTTTTGAAGATTTTAGCGGTCCTGACGGGACTCCTGACGGAACTATTGATGCTTACGATAGGCAAATTTTAGGAACTGAGTATCCTTCTTGGACTTTTGGGGCAAATTTGTCATTTGGATATAAAGGATTCGATTTGAGTGTTGATTTTCAGGGGATTGCTGACGCATATTCTTATGGAACTTGCGAATATTATACACCAACTTTCCAAGGTTCCAATTTTGGACAATTTTGGGTACAGCGTTGGACACCTGAACATCCTAGTGAAACTGTACCGAGAGTGTGGGTAGATAATGGTCCTAATAATACTTATGCCAATACATATTTTCTGATGGATAGAACATATCTGCGTTTGAAAAATTTAGTATTTAGCTATACTTTTCCACAGAATATATGTAAGAGACTGAGAGCAAGCCGTTTGAGGGTGTATGCTTCTGCATCAAATTTATTTACTTGGACAAAGAAAGGATATAAGGGATTTGATCCAGAACGGTCTAATAGTAGTGGAGAACGTGGAGGAATTCCTCAAGCTACGACATTCAAAATGGGTATTGATTTGACTTTTTAAATAGAATTGAAATATGAAAAAGATATATTTATTAGTACTGGGTTTTATGTCATGCTTCTTTTATAGTTGCAATGATTGGATTGAGTTGGAACCGGAGGATTCTTTGGCAAAAGAGACATTTTTTAATACTCAAGAGGATTTTAATCAGGCTATAACAGGGCTTTATGCAATACTTCGGCCTACGGATGCAGATGCTGTTGGAGGTGCATATTTTGGGAATCTGTATTGGGAGGTTTGTGCGGATGTTTGTATGTGGAAGAACAGTTGGACACAACCTTGGTTTGATATTTCACGAGGAGAATTAAATGCAGTGACTGGAAATGTAGATCTTGTGTATAAAAATTTGTACTATGCAATTTCATGGGCGAATACAATTAAGGCAGAAATAGAGGCAAAAGCTGATAATTTTGATGAGGATTTTGTAAAGTATGTAACAGGGCAAATAGGTTTTGTAAGGGCTTTATGTTATATTCGTTTGACAAGTTTATGGGGTGATGTTCCTTTGGTTGATAAGATTTATACTCCTGAGGAATCAAAATTGCCAAGAAGTCCTTTTTCAGAGATTATGGAAAAAATTATAATTCCAGATCTTACATTGGCTGCAACAAACTTAGAAGTTACTCCTTATGATTCTCGTGAAGGGATTGCAACAAAACAAGCTGCAATTGGAATGAAGGTAAGAGCTTATTTATATGCAGAGGATTATGAGAATACAATTAAGAGTGCATTGGAATTAATGGAATTGGAAAAGCAAAATCCATCTGAAATTGGTTTCTTGGATAATTATAAAGACATTTTCTCAAATTCAAATGAAGATAATAAAGAGATTTTATTTGCCTTAAAATATACTGCGGGAGGATATAAACAGGGAAGCACCTTTAATACAACGTTTGGTAGTAAGTTACCAGGACTGCCAGAAGCCAGTATGAATGGTTCTTGGGAAACAGTTTCTGTATTACCTGAATTTATAGATTCATATCCTTTAATTGATGGTAAAACAGTGGAAGAGGGTTCAAGAGCTTATGATCCGGAACAAAAATGGGCGAATAGAGGCCCTAGGTTTGAAAGCACATTTTATATTGGTGATTATTCAATGGTTAATGGCCTTTTATATGAATCGTCTGAATATGTATGCAATATAAGTGCTCAATGCGCAAATGATTATCCTTTAACAATAAATAAAGGATATATGAATGAAGATGATAAAATAGACTGGACAAATGAAGATGAGTCTGATTTTATTGTTTTACGTTATACAGATGTGTTAATGATGTATGCAGAGGCTAAAACAATGCTTGGACAAATAGACGATTCTGTTTATGACATATTAGATAAGGTAAGAGATAGAGCCGGTATTGCACGTGTGCCTCGAGGACAATCTCAATCTGAGATGATGAATACGATACAGAATGAAAGAAAGTGGGAATTTGCTTTTGAAGGATTAAGATATTTTGATATTCGTCGTTGGGGTATTGCTGATCAAGTGATAAATGGAATCACATCGGATGAAAAATATGATTTTGGATCTCATAAAGTGTTTGTTTCTGGAAAGAATGAACTTTGGCCTATTCCGCAAAGTGCTATTGATGCAAATCCAAATCTTTCTCCTAATAATCCTGGGTATTAATAAAATTAATTTATTATGAAACAGTTGTTATTTATAGTTTTTGTGTTTATTGGAACCTTTGTATATGTTGGTTGTAATGAAGAAGATTATGCTATTAATAGAATAGCTTCACCAGAGAATTTGTCTGCTACACGTGGGGATACTTCTGTCTTTTTAAAATGGGATAAGGTTGAAGGAACTGCATTTTATACATTGGTTCGTGGTTTAAAAGTAATAGCAGATAGTTTGTATGTAGAGTCTTATGAAGATGCTTTAGCACCTGATACATTGACTGAATATAGAGTTTATGCAGTGGATGCTATGGGATGGCGCTCTTCTACTTATGCCTCAGATTCTGGATATTTGGGCATTCCAAATGGAATCATTCCACGTGCTCCAATAAAATTTGAAGCTTCGGTAGATGATATTAGAGGATGTGTATTGTCGTGGACAACTGGGCGTTTTTGCTACTTCTTATAAATTATATAAGAATGATGTTTTTTATGCAGATGTAGTTGAAAATCAGTTTATTGATTATGATGCTACAGATGTTCCCACAGAATATACACTTTATTCAAATAATTATAATGGGATTTCACAGACTGGAATTTCGGCTACTGGAAACAAAGCTTATTTATGTTTGGATAATTATGAAAAATATGAGGATGGTTATGTAATACAACCTTGGACTGAAATAGCTGAACGTACACAATATTATACGGAGGGAAGCCCTATAGTCGTAGCGGGGGAAGCATATTCGGGCTCAAAGCAATTAATAATAAAAGAAGGTAAGTTACAGATTCTTCATGATTGGGGAGGTGCTTTGTATGATGGTTATTATGTGATAAGCTTTATGGCTCGAAAAGAAAATGGAAGTTTTAATGTGTATTCAACTTTTGGAACAAATGAAGTCTATTCTAATGTTGGGGAATGGACAAAGTTTAGTTATAAAACGGGATTAATTAAGGTAGGAGACACATTTAATCTTACAATAGAATCAAAATTAGATAATATGAATTTATTGATAGATGATTTGTCCATATCTTATATCTGGAGTGGCGGCTTCTAATTTGTTATAGGTTTATAGAGAAATGTGATAAGCTATTTATTACATTTCTCTTAGCTAGTGTGTTGATTTGTTTTTTATATAGTGTTATGAGATACCGTTATATTTTATATCTGCTTTCTTCTTTTTTACCGATTGTCAGTATTGAAGGGTATGCTGCTGAAACCATAGAACAAAAGGAAACGTGTAAGACAAACTATTCTCAAAGTTTGACAATAACCCCTGCAATATATCCTTATTTGGTAGAGCCGAAAGATTATCCTGAATATTATAGAAGGCCTTATCCTCGCTAATCGTGGAAAGATTTTGGCAATAAGACCCAGTTTGTAGTGGGGCGTAACACCCCTATAGATTCAACAGAGGTAGCTGAGGTAAAAGGTGATGTATATAGGCCAGGACTTCATTGATGTGTGATAAGAACTTCACTCGGAGATTGCAATTTATGTCGAAGAATAATTTCTTTGTGCATAATATAGGTGGATATGGACCGGGATCTGCTATGCCTGTATATGGTGGATTTGGAGAATGTATTGTTCCGAAGTGCAGATAGATCAGATTCAGAGGTATATAGGAAATAAGTTCACGGGTTTTGATGTAGGAGAACAAGATGGACGTTTTAATTTTACATATCGGCATATTATAGAACCTTATATACCTGATAAAAAAATAGCAATACTTGGCTTCACAACCTTATTTTGATCGGGTAGCAAGTGATTTAGGAAACTGGTGCAGTGCATTAAGTGTACTTTGGTATTGGCATCCCATTTTAAAAGAAGGATATACTATGCTGGCTGGTTCGGAGACTCAGAGGAAGATAACTAACGGACAGGTACAATACATGCATTTAAGGGGAGCAGGGAAGCAATATGGCATATTGTGGTATGGTGATGTATCTGTTTTTGATTCATGGGGATGCAAAATTTATGATGATAAAATGGGTTTAAAAATGGTGGAAGTTTGTCGCTTATGAAGCGTTCTTATTATACTCAATATATGTATAATTCTACAATTTTGAGTATGGAACATGGATGGTGTGAAGGAGCTTGGGCCACTAATCGTGGAAAACTTTCTCCCATTGGGATAATGCATAATGATTGCGTGGATTTTGTACATAAATATGGGCAGCCTGGAGTTATGGTTACTCAGATTGCTTTATTGAATGATTTTTATTCAGGTTGGATGCCTGCTTCTCATATTGCAGCTTCATTTCGCGTTTGGAATGGTATGCCATATTCCTCAGGAGATTATTTGACGGATGCTCTTGTCAGCATGTTTTATCCACATTATGAGCGAAGTGGATTTTTTATGATGAAACTGGGGCCATGTGCGCAACTCCTTACGGTGAGAATGTAGACGCGTTATTGAGTGATGCTCGTGTAGAAACAATGAAGCAATATCCAGTGATAGTAGCTGCTGGTGATTTGTTTAGTGGAGGAAGAGAATTGACTGATAAAATAAATGATTATGTATTACAAGGAGGAACCTTTGTGGTTACGGCTAAAAATGCTGCTCGTTTTTGGCCGGAATGGAAAATTATAGAGAAAAATACTTTGTTCCCGGCAGGAACTAAAGTGAAAGTAGGAAATGAACAAATCGTTGAGCAGGCTGCATTTAGACTATATAAGGCTGATTTGCCTGAGAATGCGCAAATCATGGCTAAGGTGGGAAAATTTCCTACGGTTTGGTGTATTCCAGTAGGAAAGGGACGGGTAATTCTGTCATTGACAGAGTTTGGTTTAAATTCTCAACCTTATCGAGTACAACCTCCTTCTAGTTGGCATAGAGGGGAGTTTAATACTTATTTGGAGCGTCCTTATCGTCTGTTGAGCCATTTTGAAACAATCTTGGATGAATTATTTTCATCTGTAAATTTATTTTCGGTAGGTAAAGATTTAGGGTATATAGTAAACTATTTAGGTAAAGGAAAATATCGGCTTGCTGTGTATAATAATACGTTGAAAAGTCTTCCATTTAAAATAGAATCACATATAGGTGATATAGAAACAATAAATGAACTTTCTACAGGAAATAAGCTTTTCAGTTGTGCCGGGTATTGGCTCATGAGATGAAGGGAGAAGTAGAAGGTAAAGATGATGAATCACATATCTATGGAGGGGATATTCGTCTATTTGATGTAACGGTGAAAAATGAAAAAATAAATGTGATGAGAAAAATAAATCAGGTTTCACCCGTAACAGGTTCCTACTTGGCTACCGATAATATGATGTACCTGAAAGAGGTAATTAGGACAATGCTACTTTTTTGATTATTTGATGGAGTGGCTGTTGATGGGAGGGCTGTTTTGCAAATGGATGATAAGGCTTTGGCGCGCAATGAGTGGTATACGCTACAGTCACTTGATATAGCTGCAGATTTGCGCAGTGGCTTTGATTCTGGTTATTGGACTTTTGATATTCAGAAGTCAGCTTTTCAGCGTACAAAAGATGACTTAAATAGAATAAGTAAGAAATTGCAGTTGCTATACGGAAAACATTCATTGTTAATTCCTTGTGCTTATAAGAATCAGTGTCCAGATGAAATGAGGGCATATTATAATATTTGTTTTATTGATTCTATTTCGGAAAACTCTAACTGGTCTTATGGGAAGAATTTCAGGTTATTGGATTGTTCAATACTGGAATGGGATGATGTTTATATGGCAATGCGTGAAAGGTGTGTAAATAAGCAATTGGATGTAACAGTCGATAAAAAAGTTTTACCGGTTAACGAAAATCATATTTTGACCTTGGAGCGTTATGAAAAAGATATACGAAAAGCTGTTTCAGGAGTCGATTGCTTTTTTGATGCATTTGGTGGTGTGTGTGTAACAGCTGAATATATTGCTAATAAATCTTTGGATGCTTTGCTGGAGGAGAAAAATGGTGGGATAAGATAGGACTTCGGTCATTGTTAGTTTTATTGAAGAGATTAATCATTTTCCTGGATTGACATTATGTGATGCTGTTCCTGTATATTATGAAAGAAGTATGGATTATTATAAGGATGTGTTGAGTAAAATGGGACATCTAGGACTAAAAAGAGCACTGTTTACTACGCAGGCTCCTATTGAAGCTAATTACTCTGAACAGCAGATCTACAATAAGATGAAAGAATCGTTTAAGATTTTGTCAGAGTATGCAGGACAGAGACAACTTAAAATTTTATTGACTAATACTCGTTTTAGAATAGCTGCAGACGTAAAGCAGCAAAAACAAATGTTACAGCAAATTGGTGTAAGTGCTAACATGGGGTTGGCTGTGAATTTGAATCATTTGTCAGAGCAAGAGTATTCTCAGTCTATAGACGATGCCGGACATTTACTGGATGTTGTTATATTAGGAGGAGTGGGATCAATGGAACATTCGGAATATCTTCCAATAGCTGAAAGTGGAAAATCAGCAGATAAACTGAATCGGTTAAAGGATGTATTGCTGATTGAAAAGGTATGGCCTTTTACCAATGAAAGTATATATAAAGATTGCCAATATATGAATTGGGTGAAATAGTTAATGGAATGTATTATCAGTAAAATTTATGAATTTTATGAAGGACTTTAGAATATTCTCATGTCTTTTGATATGGATATGTGCGTGTACTTTATATGCGAAGGATTTGCCTCGTGAGGAACTTTTAATAAATTCATGTTGGAAATACTCCAAAGGAGATCATGAGCATGCAGAACAAGAAGATTTTGATGATACTTCTTGGGAGAATGTAGGACTTCCTCATTCTTTCAGTATCCCTTATTTTATGTCGAAAGACTTTTATGTTGGCTATGGATGGTATAGGAAACAGATCCAGTTAAGTGCGGCAGATTTGAAGAGGAAACTTTTTCTGGAGTTTGACGGGGTGTTTCAGGAAGCTGAGGTTTTTGTCAATGGAAGAATGGCAGGGAAACATGTGGGAGGATATACGGGGTTTTCTGTAGATATTTCTCCATGGATAAAAAAGGGAAAGAACCTGATAGCTGTAAGAGTGAACAATTTATGGAAACCGGATGTGGCTCCGAGAGCTGGGGAGCATGTGTTTAGTGGAGGTATTTATAGAAATGTGCGTCTGGTGAAAAAAGGATATTGCTATATTTCCTGGTATGGTATGTTTATCACAACTCCTGATTTGGCAGAACAGCAAGGACGTTATTCAAGAGTAAAGATTGAAACGGAAATATGCAATGAGAGTAATAAGAGTGGAATTTATCGTTTGCAAACTAGGATTCTGGATTGTAATGGAAAGAATGTAGCCACAGTAGAGACTACGGAAACGGTGGCTGCCGGTGGAAAGAAAATATTTATGCAGTTGACTAAACCGGTTGATTATCCGGCTTTATGGAGCCCGCAGCATCCGAATTTATATACAGCTGTAAGTTTGGTATATCACAATGATAGATTGATTGATTCTTTGGAAACTTCTTTTGGCTTTCGCTGGTTTGAATGGACGGCTGATAAAGGATTTTTCTTGAATGGACATCATTTTTATATTAGAGGAGCCAATGTACATCAGGATCAGGCCGGTTGGGGAGATGCTGTAACTGAAGCTGCAATGTACAGGGATGTAAATATGATAAAAGAGGCTGGTTTTAATTTAATTCGAGGATCGCATTACCCTCATGCGCCAGCTTTTTCACAAGCATGTGATGAAACAGGACTTTTATTCTGGTCGGAAGCTCCATTTTGGGGAATTGGAGGATTTAAGCCGGATGGCTATTGGAACAGCAGCGCCTATCCTGTAGAAAAAAAGTATGAGCAGGCTTTTGAGGAGAGTGCTTTGCAGCAATTGCGTGAAATGATACGTATTCATCGTAATCATCCTTCCATTGTGGCATGGAGTATGTGCAATGAAGCATTCTTTTCTGCCCCGGAAGCAATGACGGGAGTACGTAGGTTACTGAAGCGGATGGTGGATTTGGCTCATCAACTGGATGCTACAAGACCAGCTGCCGTGGGAGGAGCACAACGTCCTTTAGCCGATGAAAGAATTGACCGTATTGGAGACCTTGCCGGATATAATGGAGATGGTGCCACACAGCCTGATTTTCAAAATCCGGGTATTCCTAATCTGGTGTCAGAATATGGAAGTGTAACGGCTGACCGTCCGGGTGAATACGTTCCTGGATGGAGTGACTTACAACGTGATGAAGGTTGGAAAGGACGTTCATGGCGCAGTGGACAGGCTATCTGGTGTGGATTTGACCATGGTAGTATTGCTGGAAGTGCGTTGGGAAAAATGGGGATTGTGGACTATTTCCGTATTCCGAAACGTTCCTGGTATTGGTATCGGAATGAATATGCGGGTATTGCACCTCCTGAATGGCCGGGGAAAGATAATCCTGCACGTTTAAAGTTAAAAGCAAGTAAGATAAAGGGGGTGAAGACTGATGGTACAGATGATGTACAACTATGGCTTACTGTTTGTGATGCTTCAGGGAAAGCGGTATCTTCTACTCCTACAGTAGATTTGAAAGTTATTTCAGGTCCGGGTGAATTTCCTACAGGACGATCCATTCGTTTTGAAGAAGGAAGTGACATCCGTATCATGGACGGGCAGGCTGCCATCTCTTTCCGTTCATATTATGCTGGGAAAACCGTGATTGAAGCAAGTGCAGACGGTTTGGAAAAATCACGAATTGAAATAGAATTTGTGGGAGATAATGTATATCGTGAAGGAGTAACTCCAATTGTATCATATCGCCCTTATGTTCGTTTTGTACGTGAGCAGGGCATGAGTGAGTTACAGACTTTCGGCCGGAATAATCCGGTTTTTGCCAGCAGCAGTAAAGAGGGGCATGCACCCGGTATGGCGGCAGATGGGAATCCTGATACTTATTGGAAAGCTGCCAACGGAGATACTTCACCTTATTGGATACTGGATACTGAAAAGTTTTTGGAATTGAAGGAGATAGAACTCGGTTTTCTTTCAGGGAAATCTCCGTCTTATTATATAGTAGAAATTTCGGATGATAAAGAAAGCTGGAATACAATATGTGATAATCCACAAATTGAGAAAGCAGATACAACTCATCGGTTAGTTCTTGATAAGGGCAAAAATACAGGGCGTTTTATACGTATTAAATTTGCAGATTGGAAAGAAGCTATCTTGTCAGAATTGTTAGTAAAAGGAACTGTATTATAAATAATTGTGGAATTTATATTTATGAGAAAATTTGTGTCGATTTTATGCGGGGTTATTACATTTTTTATGTTATCCTGCAAGCAAGAATCCACTGTTGAAATGAAGCTGTGGTATAACCGTCCGGCAACAAACTGGATGAAGTCTGCTCTACCGATTGGAAATGGAGAGTTAGGGGCAATGTTTTTGGGCGGAATAGCTCGTGAACAGCTACAGTTTAATGAAAAATCCTTGTGGTCTGGGAGTCAGGAATTGCGAGGGGCTTATCAGAGTTTTGGAGATGTATTCCTTGATTTTGAAGGAATTGATTCTTGTAAAGTAGAGAATTATTATCGGGAACTTTCATTGGATGAGGCAATAGGTCGTGTAACATTCGATTGGCAAGGTGTTACGTATGAACGTGAGTATTTTGCAAGTCACCCGGATAGCATGATTGTGGCCCGTTTAATCACACTGGGCAATGAAGGAAAGTTAAGTTTTTCAGTGACTTTGAAGGATGGCCGTGAGGGGGTGACACGATGCAAGGATAATACCACCTTATTATTGCAGAATAAACTGGATTTACTTTCTTACGAGGCTCAGTTAAAGGTTATGAATGAGGGAGGCAGCTTGTTTATAGAGGGGGACAGGTTGGTGGTGAAGAATGCAGATGCCGTGACATTATTATTGACGGGGGCTACGAATTTCAGCCTTTCATCGCCTTCCTACATAGATGAGACATCTGAAGAACTGCATCTTCGTATATCTGACCGGATTTGTAAGGCTTCAATAAAAGGTTATGAACAGTTGAAACAGAGTCACATGAAAGATTATTGTCCTTTGTTTCAACGTGTGAAACTTGATTTAACTGAAACTTTACCGGTGATTCCTACAGATGAACTTGTAAAATTCCATAAAGAAAGTCTTTATCTGGATATGCTTTACTTTCAGTATGGCCGTTATCTGATGTTGGCTTCTTCGCGCGGCATGGACTTGCCTAGTAATTTGCAAGGAATATGGAATAATGATAATACTCCTCCATGGGAGTGCGACATCCACAGTAATATTAATGTACAAATGAATTATTGGCCTGTTGAAAATTGTAATTTGTCCGAATGCCATGCTCCTTTCTTGAATTATATTTTTAAAGAAGCTCTTAAATCGGATGGAAGCTGGCAGAAGGTTGCTCAGGAAGAAGGACTTAGAGGATGGGCAATTAAAACCCAAAGCAATATTTTTGGCTATACGGACTGGAATATAAATCGGCCAGCTAATGCCTGGTATTGCATGCATTTATGGCAACATTATCTTTATACACAGGATGTGAACTTTTTGGTTGAAAAAGCATTTCCTGTTATGCAGCTTACTTGTGAGTATTGGTTTGATCGTTTGAAAGAAGATGAAAATGGCAAATTGGTTGCTCCTGATGAGTGGTCACCGGAACAAGGACCGTGGGAGGATGGTGTATCGTATGCCCAGCAGTTAATCTGGCAACTGTTTAGTGAAACAACTCAGGCCTTACAAGTTTTCCACCAAAAGGGAATACAACAGAATGAGGCTTTTGAGAAAGAATTGAAGGACAAATTTGCTCGTTTGGATAATGGACTTACAATTGGCTCATGGGGACAAATAAAAGAATGGAAATATGATACTTGGCAACTGGATACTTTAGGAAACCAGCATCGTCATCTTTCTAATTTAATTGCTCTTTATCCGGGTAATCAAATTTCTTATTATAGAACACCAGAATATGCTGAGGCAGCAAAGCAAACCTTGCTATCCAGAGGTGACTTGGGAACAGGATGGAGTCGGGCATGGAAGATAGCTTGCTGGGCCCGTCTTCAGGATGGAGACCATGCTTACCGTTTGCTTAAATCTGCACTGAGTCTTTCTTCTTTGACTGTAATAAGTATGGATAACGACAAAGGAGGTGTATATGAGAATTTGTTCGACTCTCACCCTCCTTTCCAGATTGATGGTAATTTCGGAGCTACTGCTGGGATGGCAGAAATGCTTTTACAGAGTCATCAAGGTTTTATTCAGTTGCTCCCTGCGTTACCTGCTGCATGGCTGAAGTGTATAGATGGGTTACGTGCAGTAGGGGACTTTACTTTTAATTTAAAATGGAAACAACATGTACTTCAGGAGTGTACATTAGTCTCTGGTTCAGGAAATGAATGCACAATTTATAGTCCTGATATTGTGATTCAAAAAGTAGAGGCTGCTTCGGGAGAGGAAGTTCCTGTTACAGCGTCTGATAAGGGATTATATACCTTCCAGACAGAGAAGGGGGTAGAGTATCACGTTATATTGAAAAACTAATAATAAAAATTCCTGAAGAAATTCTTTGTTTGCTTTGTGAACAGGAATTCTTCAGGAATTTTGTTTTAGTATATAGGGCGGGAAATATTTCACGCTTTAAAAGGCTTGCGGAATTTACATCCGTTTTCCACTGAGAGCATCCGTAGGCCGTCTTTCCTTTAATAATAATGCCCGTGCCGCATACAGGACAGGCTTTTCCTAAGATGCTGTCATCGGCTGGCAGGTTGTCTTCCTTAGGGGCTTCGGGAGTGGCTGCTTTCTTGCTGGCCCGTGGCTTGCGGGGAGCCGCTTTTTTCTTGGGCTCTTCTTCACCGTTTTTAGGGGCAGCTGCTTTTTTCAGCGGAATTTTAGGGCTGTCATCAGTCGTAACGGTCACACGGCGGTTGCTGTTGTCACGCAGTACGCTGTAGACTATTTCGGTGACCATCTGCTTCAATTCAGCTAAGAAGGTACCTGCATCGTAACTTTTTCGTTCGATTTCGCGCAATTTCTTTTCCCAGATACCGGTCAGTTCGGCCGATTTCAGGAGTTCTTCGTGAATTAGCTGAATCAGTTCTACTCCGGTAGGAGTAGCAATCAGGTTTTTGCGTTCCTTGCGGATGTAATGCCGTTTGAACAAGGTCTCGATAATGGCTGCACGGGTAGAAGGGCGACCGATACCGTTTTCTTTCAGGGCATCCCGAAGTTCATCATTGTCCACCAGCTTTCCGGCAGTTTCCATGGCACGCAGCAGGGTAGCTTCGGTATAGGGACGAGGCGGCTGTGTCCATTTCTCGTTGAGCATCGGGCTATGCGGGCCGCTTTCTCCTTTGGTGAAAGCAGGCAATACGCTTTCTTCCTCGTTTTCCTTCCCTTCTTCCGGAACGTCCTTGGCAAAGATTATGCGCCAGCCGGGTTCCAGAATCTGCTTTCCGGTTACCTTGAACTCTATCTGGTCTGCTTCACCGATGACGGTGGTGGTAGAAAACTTACAGTCGGGATAGAACACAGCGGTGAAGCGGCGGGCAATCAGGTCGAACACCCGTTTTTCCATGTCGCTGAGGCCTTGCGGTTGTACCCCGGTGGGATGATGGCATGGTGGTCGGTCACCTTACTGTTATCGAATACTTTTTTCGATTTAATCAGTGGTTTTCCGCTTAATGCCGTCGTGTAAACGGCATAGTCTTTCAAGCCCTCCAGAATTTTAGGGCACTTGGGATAAATGTCGTCACTCAGGAAAGTGGTATCCACACGCGGATAAGTAGCCACCTTCTTTTCATATAATGACTGGATGAGCTGCAAAGTCATGTCGGCCGAGTAGCTGAATTTTTTATTACATTCCACTTGCAAAGAGGTCAGGTCGAACAGGCGGGGAGGCGCTTCCGTTCCTTTCTTGGAGCTGACTTCGGTTACGGTAAAGTCTACATTCCGGATGCGTTCCAGTAATTCCTTTCCGGTCTGTTCGTCGGTAATCTGCGGAATACCACGGTTGGCATCGGGTTGTGTTTTCTTCTTGGCCGAAGGGTTCTCTTTTTCTTTTTCAGCCTCTTCAGCCAGTTCCTCATCGCTCTTTCGTACGATGGCCGAGAACACCGTATCGCGGTAGACCGTCTTCAGTTCCCAGTATTGCTTGGGTACGAAGTGTTCTATTTCCTGCTGTCTTTTTACAATCAGGGCCAGAGTCGGAGTCTGTACTCGTCCGATGGAAAGTACCTGTTTGTTCTGTCCGTATTTCAAGGTGTATAGTCGGGTGGCATTCATGCCCAAAGTCCAGTCACCGATGGCGCGGCTCAGTCCGGCTTCGTAGAGCGGTTGGAACTCCGCCTGGTCTTTCAGGTTGGCAAATCCGTCGCGTATAGCCTCTTCCGTCAGTGAGGAAATCCAGAGTCGTTTGACCGGGCATTTGGCACCGGCCTTTTGCATTACCCACCGCTGGATGAGTTCTCCTTCCTGGCCGGCATCCCCGCAGTTGATAATCATTTCAGCTTCCTGCATCAGCTTTTCGATGATGTGAAACTGCTTTTCTATTCCGCTGTCGTTTATCAGCTTGATTCCGAAGCGGGGAGGAATCATGGGCAGGCTGCTCAGACTCCAGCTTTTCCACGAAGGAGTATATTCATGCGGTTCTTTTAGGGTACACAGATGACCGAATGTCCAGGTTACCTGGTATCCGTTTCCTTCAATGTATCCTTCTTTTCGGTTTTTGGCTCCCAGCACATCAGCGATGTCGCGTGCCACGCTGGGTTTTTCGGCTATGCAAACTATCATGGTCTTTCTTTCAATACGGAGCAAAATTACGTAAAGTTGCCTGAATAGAAAAATAAAATCTTTATCTTTGGGCAGAAATGACTGACAACCTTTCTTTTGGCAAGGTTTTTGCTAAAGAATTAGTATAACATTTAAATGAAGAAATTATGTTGATTTGGATTGTATTTATAGGTATTGCGATTATCAGTTACCTGGTTCAGGCAAACCTGAAGAGTAAATTTGAAAAATATTCCCAGATGCCGTTGACCAATGGCATGACAGGAAAGGAAGTGGCGGAGAAGATGCTGCGTGACAATGGTATTTACGACGTGACGGTGACCAGTACATCGGGTATGTTGACTGACCATTATAACCCGATGAACAAGACGGTAAATTTGAGTGAAGGGGTTTATGGTAGTGCGAGTGTGGCTGCTGCAGCTGTAGCAGCTCACGAGTGCGGACATGCGGTACAGCATGCACGGGGATATGCGCCTTTGCGTATGCGTTCGGCTTTGGTCCCGGTGGTACAGTTTTCTTCTTCCATCGTATCTTGGGTGTTGTTAGCTGGTATTCTGATGGTCAACTCTTTTCCTCAGCTGCTGCTTATCGGTATCTGTCTGTTTGCCATGACCACGTTGTTCAGTTTCATTACTCTTCCGGTAGAAATTGATGCAAGCCGTCGTGCACTGGTATGGTTGAGCAGTGCCGGAATTACCAATGCGTTTAATCATCAGCAGGCTACGGATGCCTTGAAGTCGGCTGCCTATACGTATGTCGTAGCTGCCTTGGGTTCACTGGCTACGCTGATTTACTACGTAACGATTTATATGAATCGTCGCGAGTAAGCATGAAATCCTTTCGTTTTGTATGCGGAAGGTAGAAATTTTATTCGTATTTTTGCCCCGTTAATTTAAAGACTGATTCATTATGGCAACAAAACCAAGTATACCTAAAGGAACAAGAGACTTTTCGCCGGTAGAAATGGCGAAACGTAACTATATATTCAACACCATTCGCGAGGTGTTCTATCGCTACGGCTTTCAGCAGATAGAGACTCCTTCCATGGAAAACCTGTCTACTTTGATGGGTAAGTACGGAGAGGAAGGCGATAAGCTGCTTTTCAAGATTCAGAATTCAGGTGACTATTTTTCTGGACTGACAGATGAAGAACTGTTGAGCCGCAATGCAGCAAAATTGGCCAGCAAATTCTGTGAAAAAGGTTTGCGATATGACCTGACAGTTCCTTTTGCGCGTTACGTGGTAATGCACCGTGATGAAATCACTTTCCCGTTCAAGCGTTTCCAGATTCAGCCGGTATGGCGTGCCGACCGTCCGCAGAAGGGACGTTACCGTGAATTCTATCAGTGTGATGCCGATGTGGTGGGCAGTAACTCTCTGCTGAATGAGGTGGAATTGGTACAGATGATTGATGCCGTGTTCCAGAAGTTTGGTATCCGTGTTTCCATCAAGATTAACAACCGTAAGATTCTGACAGGTATTGCCGAAATTATCGGAGAAGCTGATAAGATTGTAGATATTACAGTAGCTATCGACAAACTGGATAAAATTGGTTTGGACAATGTAAATGCGGAACTGGCATCAAAAGGTATTCCGCAGGAAGCCATTGATAAGTTGCAGCCGATTATTCTGTTGAGCGGTTCGAATGAAGAGAAAATAGCTACGTTGAAGAATGTGCTGGCTGCCAGCGAGACTGGCTTGAAGGGAGTAGAAGAAAGTGAATTTATCCTGAAGACGATTGCCGGACTGGTATTCAGTCGGAAGTAGAACTGGATTTGACATTGGCTCGCGGATTGAACTATTATACGGGTGCTATCTTTGAAGTGAAGGCACTGGACGTACAGATTGGTAGTATCAGTGGAGGTGGCCGTTACGATAACCTGACCGGTGTGTTCGGTATGGAAGGCATGTCGGGAGTGGGTATCTCATTCGGTGCTGACCGTATTTACGACGTACTAAACCAGTTGGATTTGTATCCGAAAGAAGCGGTGAACGGTACACAGTTGCTGTTCGTCAACTTTGGCGAAGCTGAGGCTGCGTATGTATTGCCGGTATTGGCACAGGTACGTGCGGCTGGTATTCGTGCAGAAATCTACCCGGATGCTGCCAAAATGAAGAAACAGATGAGCTATGCCAATGCAAAGATGGTACCGTTTGTAGCCATTGTGGGTGAAAATGAAATGAAAGAAGGAAAAGTCATGCTGAAGAATATGACAAGCGGCGAACAGTCGCTGGTTACTCCGGACGAACTGGTAGCTGCCATCAACGGATAAGCGTGAGCGTTAATCATAAATAAAAAGGACACAGGTTTCACGGAAGAAGACGGAAGAGGCAGATGCTTCGGACTTCTGTTTCGTGAAACCTGTGTTTTTTATAGGTGTTTCGAAAATTAGTAGAGAATATGGAAATTGTATATTTGGTTGTTGGCGTGATAGTAGGAGGATTGCTGGGCTATTTATGGGCTGCGAGGAAGTCCGTTTCTTTGCGGTCGGAGTTACAGATGAACCAACAGCATGCCCAGGATTTGCTGAAGGCGGAAAAGGAACGTGCTGAATTGCTGACAGAGCAGTATCGGAAGGATACGGAGAGGCTGCGTGGACAGGTCGATGAACTTTCTGGGAAATGGGCAGAGGCAGGTCGTGCACTGGCTACATCACAGGCAGAGCGTCGCAACCTGGAAGAACGGTTGGAGAATCAGAAGGAAGAAGTGGAGAAATTGCGGAAGCAACTGAATACGGAGTTTGAGAATATGGCTAACCGGATTTTCCAGCAGAAGACGGAGGCATTCAACCGGCTTAGTTCAGAAACTTTGAGTAATTTGTTGAAACCTTTTGGAGAGAATTTGAAAGAATTCAAGCATCAGGTGGAAGAGGTGTACGATAAAGAATCCAAGCAACGCTTTTCTTTGGAAGACCGTATCAAGGAACTGATGCAGCTGAACAAACAGATTAGCGACGATGCCAACAACCTGACTCGTGCCTTGAAAGGAGATTCCAAGATGCAGGGAAACTGGGGTGAAATGATATTGGAGACTATCTTGGAAAATTCCGGTCTGAGGGAAGGGGAAGAATATTTCCGTCAGGAATTCTTGAAAGATGAACACGGTGAACCGCTTAAAAACGAGTTGGGACAGCGGATGCAGCCTGATGTGCTGGTGGTGTATCCGGATAACCGTCAGGTGATTATTGACTCAAAAGTATCGCTTACGGCATACGCAAGCTATGTGGCCTGTGAGGATGCCGTGCAGCGTGAACAGTACTTGAAAGCACATCTGGCTTCTGTGAAAGCCCACATTGATGAGTTGAGCCGGAAAGATTATTCCAGCTACAATGTGTCTTCATTGGATTTTGTAATGATGTTCGTGCCGAACGAGCCGGCTTATTTGTTGGCCTTGCAGGCCGATCCGGACATTTGGAATTATGCTTACCAGAAGAAGGTCGTATTGATTAGTCCGACCAACCTGATTGCAGCGCTTCGATTGGCCTTGGATTTATGGAAGCGGGAGTATCAGGTGAAAAATATTCAGGACATCATCAAGCGAGGAACGGTGCTTTATGAGAAACTGGTAGGATTTACCGAGACTTTCGAAAAGATTGGAGATTCTTTACAGGCAGCTTCCACGGCTTACAAGAATGCGTTGGGGCAGCTTTCGCAGGGAAAAGGCAACCTGATTCGTCAGGCGGATATGCTGACGGAATTGGGCATCACTTCGAAAAAGAGGTTCTCCTCCCGTATCCGGCAGGAAGCGGACAGGGGCACGACACCGGTGACTCCTGCAAGAGATTTATTCTCGGAATCGGAAGAACAATAAAAAGAAGAAGCTCCATGGCCTTGAGTTGAGTGTACCATGGAGCTTCTTTTTTGTCTCATATTGAGATTAAAGTTTTACAGTGTATTGCTTGGTAGCTCCTGCATAAATGCCTGTTTGGCTGAAGTCGGCTGTGAGCGCTTGTTTCTTCTTACCGATTTTCAGTTCCACTTGAATGGGCGACTGGGTTTGTCCCGGGTCGGCAATATGCAGATTGGCCGATTTTGCGTTGATGTCTTTTACCATCAATATGCATGGCTTGTCTACGGTAACACTCAATTCTTTATGTTTGAAAGTACCAGCTTCGAAGAAAGTTACCATCCAGACATTCAGTTTGGTATTCCGAACAGCCTGTACTTTTGCATTGTTCGACAGAATTTCGATGGCATTCTCTTTCTGATAGGCTTCCATCTCTTGTGCGGAAGTTTTTCCCGGCACTACAATGTAAGCGTATGAGCCGTCTTTCGGAGCCACACCGTGATTGATACCCAATGTGAAGACATCCCTCTTTTCTTCTTTTTTCGATTTGCTGGTGTTGATGTCATACCAGCGTCCGCTCTGTGTCTGGGCTGTCAGGAACACTTCTTCTTTCTGTGGGAAGAAGTAGCCGATTTTGTCATGCAATACCCACTGCGGGGCTTGCAAGGTATAACTTCCGTTTGCTAAGGTCTCTTCTTTACCTCCCTTGTCAACTAAGATGCCGTCTTTCAAGAAGCATTGGTTGACAGTGGTGTGAACCGGATAAGTGGAAGTGGATTGTATACCAGCTCCCAGACATACCACTTCGTTATCAAAGAAGTACCAGCTTTTCTTGGCTCCGGTGTTTACTTCAGGATTGGTATCCATGTAAGCGTATGCCGTAGCTCCATAAATACTGTCGGAAACTCCTCCTGCGTATGTGGAAGTACCTAACACGCCCCATGCTTTCGGATCCATCGGTATTTTTTCTACTTGAGGAGCGGTAGTACCCGGAATATGGCACCAGTTCCATACTGGGAAGATATTGAAATACTCATCGCCTGTTTGTACAATGTTGGTACATCCGTCGGACATGAAATAGGTTTTCAGGTTTTCTTTGTTGCCGTATTCACATTTCTTCGTGCGTGTAGAAGCCAAACGTACGTCAAAGTTATATTGAGGACGCACATGTAATGAGTAGTCACCACGGAAATAATGGGTATGTGAAGCGGTTACCTGATAGTCAGCAGGCTGCTTTCGGTTCAGGCGGGCGATGATGGCTTTGTATTCATCGGCATGAGTTGGATCGATGTCAATCATTCGCTGGGCATAAGTGGTAGTGGTTCGTTTGTTCAGTAATCCCGGACGGCTTACACTGCGTCCTACCACGTCGAACGACATATTCTGACCGCGTACGGTACGGTAATAAGTCTCGCGCATGAACTTGCTGAGCAGCTTCACTTTCTCTTTATCCAGTTGATACTGTGTGCCCAATGCATAGGAAGCTACCTGGGTAACACCTTTAAGAATTTCATCTCCATAGCCTCCGATGTAAAGCTGTTCTCCATGTTGGAAATAACTGTTGTCATGTTGGAATCCTTCTTCTGTGGTATATACCACCGGATTGAAAACGTTGTCGATAGCTGTTTTTAAATCGGCTTCATTCTGTGTCAGACAAGAACGGTAAATCCAGTGTAGAGCAATATCTGTACGGTTGGCACCTGTCCATTTAGCCGGGTCTCCGCCTGTTTCCTGAATCCGTTTCAATATTTTTGTTTCCAGTTCTTGTGGAATCTGTTTTTTCCAATGCGCATTTGAATGAGCAGCACCCCGAGTTTCTGTGGTTCGGAAATCTGATTGTGCCACCAGTTGTCACTTTCAGAATCTACGTCATACCAGTATTCTAATCCTTTGACAATTTTCTGATATAAATCTTCGTTCTGATAGTATTTGTTCTTTTCGTTGGTATATGCGTAGACAAAATCCGACAAACGTTCAATGTGTTGAATCGGAGTCCAGTTGGTCATCTGGGTATCATCATAATCAATGTCGCTAAATGAGCCGTTTTCCTGAAACAAAGCTAGATCTTTGTCAATGGAAGGATTTTTAATAGTTGTATTCCGGATTTTTTCCATAAACATTTCGTAGTCATTGTTCTGTTGATTGGGCATTTGTGTAAGAATGGAAGCCCAACCCGTAGCCATTGTGCAGGAAAGTGCAGCGGCTAAAGTAAGTGTTTGCAGAGGTCTGTTCATATATTTATTATGTTAGGTTTAGGTGGTAAAGATAATTATTTTTCGATACATCTCCAATAACGGAAGTTTGTTTGCGTGTAAGGCTGGATGTCAGAATTGTCAGTATGACGGCCAGGACTGTCAGGTTGTTTATGTCAGAATGTCAGTCTTTTGTTTTGGCACGCTTTTCGCAGAAAGATAGGTGCTTTAACGCATTTGATAAACGATAAAATATAAACTAAATTATAGCATTATGAACATTAAACCATTAGCAGACAGAGTCCTGATTCTTCCGGCTCCTGCAGAAGAAAAAACAATCGGTGGTATCATTATTCCTGACACAGCGAAAGAAAAACCGTTGCAGGGTGAAGTAGTGGCAGTTGGCCATGGCACTAAAGACGAAGAAATGGTCTTGAAAGTAGGTGATACTGTATTGTATGGTAAATATTCTGGTACTGAAATCGAATACGAAGGTGTGAAGTATTTGATGATGCGTCAGAGCGATGTACTGGCAGTTTTGGGATAATTTAGGTAATTAACGAATTTAAGATTAGAAAGGAAATTCACTATGGCAAAAGATATTCTCTTCAACATTGACGCTCGCGATCAGTTGAAAAAAGGTGTAGACGAACTGGCTAATGCAGTGAAAGTAACACTGGGCCCGAAAGGTCGTAATGTAATCATCGAAAAGAAATTCGGTGCCCCTCACATTACAAAGGATGGTGTAACTGTAGCAAAAGAAGTGGAATTGAGCGATCCGTTCCAGAACACAGGTGCTCAGCTGGTAAAATCTGTAGCCTCTAAGACAGGTGATGATGCAGGTGACGGTACAACTACTGCTACTGTATTGGCTCAGTCAATCGTAGGTGTTGGTTTGAAGAACGTAACTGCCGGTGCAAATCCGATGGATTTGAAACGTGGTATTGACAAGGCTGTGGCAAAGGTTGTGGAATCTATCAAGGCTCAGTCTGAAACTGTAGGTGATAACTACGATAAGATTGAACAGGTTGCTACAATTTCTGCAAACAACGACCCGGTTATCGGTAAGTTGATTGCAGATGCAATGCGTAAAGTTTCTAAAGACGGTGTTATCACTATCGAAGAAGCTAAGGGTACAGATACTACAATTGGTGTGGTAGAAGGTATGCAGTTTGACCGTGGTTACTTGTCTGCTTACTTTGTAACTGATACTGAAAAGATGGAATGCGTGATGGAACATCCGTATATCCTGATTTACGATAAGAAGATTTCTAACCTGAAAGATTTCTTGCCTATCCTGGAACCGGCTGTACAGAGCGGACGTCCTTTGTTGGTTATCGCAGAAGATGTAGACAGCGAAGCGTTGACTACTTTGGTAGTTAACCGTCTGCGTGGTCAGTTGAAGATTTGTGCTGTGAAGGCTCCGGGATTCGGCGACCGTCGTAAGGCTATGCTGGAAGATATTGCCGTATTGACTGGCGGTGTAGTTATCAGCGAAGAAAAAGGTTTGAAACTGGAACAGGCTACACTCGAAATGTTGGGTACTTGCGACAAGGTAACTGTTTCTAAGGAAAACACTACTATCGTAAACGGTGCAGGTCAGAAAGAATTGATTCAGGAACGTATCAACCAGATTAAGGCTGAAATCAAGAACTCTACTTCTGACTACGATAAGGAAAAATTGCAGGAACGTCTGGCTAAATTGTCAGGTGGTGTAGCAGTTCTTTACGTAGGTGCTGCCAGCGAAGTAGAAATGAAGGAAAAGAAAGACCGTGTAGATGATGCCTTGTGTGCAACTCGTGCCGCTATCGAAGAAGGTATCGTACCGGGTGGTGGTGTAACTTACATCCGTGCCATCGATGCATTGGAAGGCTTGAAAGGTGACAATGCAGATGAAACTACAGGTATCGAAATCATCAAGCGTGCAATCGAAGAACCGCTTCGTCAGATTGTAGCTAACGCTGGTAAGGAAGGTGCAGTTGTAGTACAGAAAGTACGTGAAGGTAAAGGTGACTTCGGTTACAATGCTCGTACAGATGTATACGAACACTTGCATGCTGCCGGTGTAGTTGATCCTGCAAAGGTTACTCGTGTAGCATTGGAAAATGCCGCTTCTATCGCAGGTATGTTCCTGACTACAGAATGTGTCATCGTAGAAAAGAAGGAAGAAAAACCTGAAATGCCGATGCTGCTCCGGGAATGGGTGGCATGGGCGGTATGATGTAATCTTCCCCTTTCAGATATTAAGCAAATCCCAGTCGGAAATATTTCTGGCTGGGATTTTTTTGTGTTAGAGAGAGAGTAAGAGAGAATCAATATCCAGAGTTCTGCTTCATTCCTGGATAAGTATCGAGTGCAGTTTGAGGAATGGGGAGATAGAAATGTTTGTTCGGGTTGAATCCTGTCTGCTCGATAGGTATGTTCAGCAACCGGTAATATGGATAAGCGCTTCCGGTTCCTTGCAGCAGATTGATGTAGTCTTTCCATTCTGCACCTTCGATAGAGAATGCCTCGTTTAAGATGTTTTTAACTTCTGTGACTTCCATTTCTCTTCCGGTTTGAGAATAAGCGATGGCAGCCATAAGGTAGACTTCACGCAGCAGAACTGGATGAATGTAGTCGCCTCCGGGATTACCGAAATTGTCTTTATATCCTCCCCAAATAACTTCTTTACTTTCAAGATTATTTAGAGCCTGTGGGTCTAAAACGAATGCGTTGGTATTCAAAATATATTGGCATTCTTGGATAGCAGCGTCGTAAGCTCCAGAAAGTAGGGAAATCTTTGCAAGTAGGGCTCTGGCTGCTAATTGTTTCTCCGTGTCAAATGTATTTACTAAATCAGTCAGATAGTAAATCAAGTATTCTTGACTTTCCTGTGTGTCATTAGGTATGAGTTTACCATAATATCCGAACAACTGGCTTTGAATGACTCCTAAGTCAACGGTTAGATTCCAGGAGGCTTCCCATCCTTCTGCGGTATTGAGTGAAGTCAGTTGTTCCAGGTATTTTTTGCATTCGTCTATTGTTTGATAAGCAAAATCCCAGAAAGTACTGGAGGTATATTCAATCATGTTATAGTCAAAGCTTTTATCATATAACAGGCTGAATTCCATGTTTTTGCTTTGAGTAAGGAATGTCTCAAATGATTGTTTCCATAGTGCTTCCACTTCAGGCACATTGATTTCTTCCTCTTTTATCTCTGTCATGTAGTGAGTCTTTGTCAGACTGTTTTCCGGAAGATCTTTGTAATTCACGAAGTAAGTATAAGGGTCACTGCTTACTTTATCATCCACGTTTATCAGGCCATCTCCGTTTAAGTCGGCGTATATTAAATTTCCGTTTTCGTCCATTCCTGCGATTAAGAAGCCGTCGTGCAGGTTAGAGAAATTTTCTTTACTAATCACATAACTCAATGTATCGCTTTGATGCTGAATAATTGCTTCACCGTTTTCATTCGTGGTGAAAGTGCCAAGCAGGTTTCCTCTTCCATCTTTTGCTTCGATGTTGACTCCTGCAAGTGCTTCTCCTGTAGGTAACTTGGTGATAATGGTGGTTGCATGTAAAGGAACCAAAGGAACCTCTGCTGTCGGAATCACTTCAGGAACGACATACACATAGCTGTTTCCGGCCGGAATAGCATTGCCTTCAATCTTACTCCATTAATTTGTACGTCATTTTCAGTACGTGTCACATAAAGTGTTTCGTTACTGATACTGGTCAGGGTACTGCCATCTGTTAAATCCTCTTTGGCATAGCGTCCTTTGACGATGTGATTTTTGATGGAAGCGGTATCCAATACGGCAGCACGGCTTGCGGTATTTTTGTTTTTTACAGCAAAGACGGTCAGTTCGTCTTGTGTCAGGTCGGCTACATTCACTTTTTCCAGTATTTCTACAAACTGGCTGACTTCCGGATTGCTTTCTTTCAGTACTTCTACAATTTTTTGTACTTCTTCCTGTCCTTTGGAAGGAGGAGGTTCCGGAGTTGGGTTTTCTTCGTCACTGCATGCATTCAGGAGGCATAAAGAGAAGATGCCTAACAAATAATAAGCTAATGTTTTCATAACGTATTTATTTAAAGGTTATTTTATTTTTTCGCAGGCTTCCAAGAATTTAGCAGTTGCTTCTTCGTATTTTTTCTTTAAGTCGTCAGACAGGTTCTTTTTCCAATCGGAAAGGGTGATACCATTTTCTTCACAGCACTTATCAATGTTCTTGCTGGTTTCTGCCATAATTTTCATGGCTTCTTGCGGATTGGGATTTTCCTTGATTTTGGCAGTCGCTTCCTCAATCAGGTTCATGATTTTGTCGTATACCGGGTCTGAAACTGGTTGAGAAACAGTTTCCTGGACGGCTTCATCAGAAGTGGATTTTTGTGCATTTCCGGAACAAGCTTGAGCGGCCAGTAGCATAAAGCAGGCAAGTCCTGCATAAATCAGTTTTTTCATGGTAGCAGATAATTTAGGTGAAACATAAAATAAAACAAAGCAATACTTATTTCAGCGGAATACTGAGATAACCTTTTGAAAGGGCTTTGATGACCAGGTCGGTGGCGTTCTTGGCCCCGAACTTCACCATCAGGTTTTTCCGGTGCCATTCTACTGTATTCTCTGAAATAAAGAGACATTCGGATATTTCGTGGGTACTCATTCCTTTGGCTATGGCTTTCAGCACGTCCAGTTCCCGAATGGTGGGAGCGGAATCAAGCGTGTCGGGCGTGTGTCCGATTTTATCTTTTTCTTTATAGAGTTTCTGAAACTGCGGGCAATAGTATTTTTTCCCCTTTAAAACAGCCTGTAAGGCTTTCTGTATGTATTTCCCTGCGGAAGATTTGAATACCACAGCGTCAATGTCAGGATGTTTCAGCTTGTTGACAATCCAGATTTCCTCGTGCATGGTGCTGACAATAATCTTGGCCTCCGGAGATTTCTGTTTAATCTGGTGAATCAGTTCAAAACCGTCTATATCAGGCAGGTCTAAATCGATGATATACAGATGAATTGAATGCAGAGCGAGCAAACTGCCCAGTTGTGAACCTGTTTGGGCAGTATAGATGTGTTCTATGCCTTCAGTCTGAAGAAGCAGGCTTTTTAGGCCTTCCAGCACAAGAGGATGGTCGTCTACGATGGCTACATTCAAATTCATGCAATACTTGTCTTTTTATTTGTTAACAAAAGTACGCAACCCTCTTGAGATAATGCCCACGGGAAGCCGTAGTTTTTCTATAGGAAAAGCGGAATAATGATTTGTATTTTTTCTGCTTCAACTGAAATGTGTCCTTTCATTGCCATCACTCTTTCTTTCATAGTTTGTAGCCCGATACCTTTTTCTGAGGTAGAGCTGAATTTCCCGTTGTGTGAAATGGTGAGTTCCAGATTCGGAAGTTTCCACTCCAGTGTGAGATGGATTTCCGTGGGGAAGGCATGTTTGAGCGCATTGCCGGTAGCTCCTGAATGATGCGGTAGATGTTCAGACAATAAGTTTCCGGAAGTACAGACCAGTCGCATTCTTCGGGAAGAGTGGTCAGGGTGACTTTGCATGATGCAGAGGTCATCCGTTCTGCATAGTTCTGTAATACTTGCTTTAAAGTCGTTTCCTGGAAGGTAGGAGGAAGCAGTTCGTGGGATACACGTCGGATGTTCTCCCGACTGGTGCGCAGGAGTTCTTTCCACGATTCGTTGAGTGTGGAGGCATTCATCTCGAGTGCATACAGGTCGTTGCAAACGCCGTCGTGAAGTTCTTTGGCCAGACGGTTGCGTTCTTTCTCGAGCTCTTTCAGGTAGGCACGTGTGGCATTGCGTTCCGTATCGCGTTGCAAAGTTTCGAATTCACGCTTTTGTGCTTCTGCTTCTCTTTTCTGCCGTTCGATACGGAGTTTTTGTTTTTGGATAAAGTAGAGTGAAACGAAGGCCATTATAGCCATCAGGATTAACAGAAACGTAATCTTCAATTGCAGATTCTGCTTTTCCTTTTGACGCTTTTCCTGCAGCTTCTGGTACTCCAGCTCCTTTTTCTGGGTTTCATATTTCACGGAAAGCTCTTCCAGCTGGCGACTTTTTTCTTGCACGAACAACGAATCGCTGAGTGCCTTGGCCAATTCCAGCGTGTGGTAGGCCTGTGGAAATTCAGATAGTTCCTTGTAGACAAGATGAAGGTTGTTATACACGTCATATTGCAGGAACGGATAATTTTCGATGCCCGGCAGTTGCAGGATTTTCTGTGCAGTCTGAGTGGCAGCCTTCCATTCTTTACGGGTCTGCTGGACATAGAAAAGTACCTGATAGTAATTGACAAGTGCCATGGTCGAGTTGACCTTAGCGGCAAGTGCATTCGTTTGTTCTACCAGTTTCTGGATTTCTGAGGCAGATGCCTGGGTGCGGAACAAGGTCAGCAGGTAGTACGTGCGGGCACCAAGTTCCGTTTCTGGCTGTTGCAGTTGCTGGGATAGGGCAATGGCTTTAGACAGATAGGTTTTGGCGGCTTCGTATTCTTCTTGAGTGATGAAAATGGAAGAACAGACGGTATAAATCTGTGTGCGGAATGACTTATCCTGACATTTATCGGCCTGCTTAACCGCATCTAAGGCGTATTTTACTGCCTGAGCCGGATTTTTCATATCCAAGTAAACCGTAGCCAAGTTGTTGTATAATGTGGTGATTGCCTGTAAATTTTCTTCGTTGTTACCGGAAAGAAGGGGCGCATATTGCAGGGCTTTGTCGTAGGCAGCAATTGCTTCGGTGAGTTTCCCGGACGAGCGCAGGTAGACTCCTTGTGAAGTGTAACATGACATCATGGCACAGGTATCCTTTTCTGTCATTGCAAGTTGAAGAGCTTGTTCGATAGCCCATAGGGCAGAATCTACCTTACCTGCCTGATAATAAGTATCGGCCGTTTCTGTCAGTTTCTCTACATCCGGCTTGGGAGTGACGGAAAAAAGAAAGCCGGGAATACACCATAACAAAATGAAGATGCAGTTTTTCATAGGCGGCTGTTATTATGTGTGGCTTTTGCAATGTAGCCAAAAAGTTTGGATTATTCTATAGTTTTGTGTATTTTCATCAAGTTTTTTACGAATTACTAAAAATAATATGGTATGACGAAAGAAGAATTGATGCGTAAGGCTATTGAGTTGTCAGTGAAGAATGTAGCTGAAGGTGGCGGTCCTTTTGGTGCTGTCATTGCAAAGAACGGTGAGATTGTGGCTACGGGAGTAAACCGTGTGACGCCGGATTGCGACCCGACCGCCCATGCAGAAGTAAGTGCCATCCGTGCGGCAGCTAAGAAACTGGGTACATTCGATTTGAGTGGTTGTGAGATATATACTTCTTGTGAGCCATGTCCCATGTGCTTAGGTGCAATCTATTGGGCACATCTGGACCGTATGTATTATGGAAATAACAAGCACGATGCAGCAGCTATCGGCTTTGACGATGCCTTTATTTATGAGGAACTGGATTTGAAACCGGCGGAAAGACGTCTGCCTCAGAAGTTTTGTTGCCGGAAGAAGCTATTCGGGCTTTTCAGGACTGGACTGAAAAAACAGATAAGGTGGAATACTAAAATGATTGGGTAATAAGCTGTAATGCCTTTATATTTTTTATGTTTCCCACGGCGGAACCGTACGTTTTTCATACCGGAAACGTAGGGTTTCGCTGTGGGAAACTTATGTTTTCCTTAGGGGAAACGTAATAAGGATAAGACTGTTTTACAGAAAAGTATGTAACGTTTTCTGTTTACTTTTGTTCTTGTTATTGCTGATTTAGAACTGTAGTGAATTCTCGCTCAAAATTAGGCGTGAAAACGTTTTTCCCTAAATTTTGCCGAATTTCATCCAGTGGCCAGAAACGTCCTCCTGCCAGTTCTTCACTGGGTGAGATAGGTCCGTCGAATACGGTTTTGTGCGAAAATACCAGTTCTTTTTCCCGGTCTGATTCAAATACATAATGTGTCAGCAGCTGAGAAGTAAAATCGAAATGCCGAGTTCCTCTCCGGCTTCCCGTTTCAGTGCCATTTCCACGCTTTCTCCCAAGTCTACATGTCCTCCTACGGAGGTATCCCATTTTCCCGGTTGGATGTCTTTCCATTCCGGACGTTTTTGCAGATACAATTCTCCTTTGCTGTTGAATACATGCAAGTGGACTACCGGGTGCAGCAGCTTGCTGCCGTTGTGGCATTCTCCTCGGGTAGCGTCACCTGTGATGTTTCCTTCTTCGTCTACGATGGGAAACATTTCTTCGCTATTGTCTGTCATTGTTTCTTCTGTTTGGGGTTAGGGGATAAGTAAAGATGAATCTCCGTAGCTCAGGAAGCGGAAATCATGCGCCAGCGCGTAATCGTAGATGGGACGCCAGTTTCCTTTCACAAAAGCAGAGACCAGTAACAGCAGGGTGCTTTGCGGCTGGTGGAAGTTGGTGACCATTTTCTTGACGATGTGGTAATTGTATCCCGGTGCAATGATAATCTGTGTACTGGTGTGCAGCGCATCGAGCTGGTTCCGGTCCATGTAATCGAGAATCTGTTGCAGGCTTCTGTGGTACTTAACTCCGGATGAGTTTCGTAGGGTTGCCATTGCTGTACGTGCAGTTCCTGCTGGCTGGCATCGGGATGCTGTGACAAAGTGACACCGATGTAGTAAAGACTCTCCAGTGTACGGACAGAAGTGGTTCCTACCGCCACGGCTTCACCTCCATGTGCCAGGAGTTTCTCTATGGTTCCACGGTTTACGGAGATGTATTCCGTATGCATTTCGTGGCCTTCTATTTCTTCACTTTTCACCGGTTTGAAAGTACCGGCTCCAACGTGTAGGGTGACTTCTTCCAAATCCACTCCTTTTTCTTTGAGAGCGTTCAATACGCGTTCCGTGAAATGCAGACCGGCAGTCGGGGCGGCTACGGACCTTTTATCTTCGAGTAAACGGTCTGGTAAGTTTCCTTGTCGCTTTCCTGTGTTTCTCTGTTCAGGTAAGGAGGAATGGGCAGTTCGCCGAAGAACTCCAGAATGTCGGCAAAGGTTACTTCCGGATTGTCCCAGGTGAAATCAATCCAGTGGCTGGTGCCGTGACATTCTCCACGAGTAGCAGTCAGCGTCAGTGTCTTTCCCTTTACTGTCATTTCCTTGTGCAGAGGCCCTTCTTTCCATTTCTTCAGGTTGCCAATCATGCATAGCCAGGCCGCATGCTGGGTTTGCTGGAAGTTGAGTACATAGTCGTTGGGTTCGATGGGCTCCAGACAGAAAATCTCAATCAGCGCGCCGGTTTCCTTGCGGAAGTGCAGACGTGCCTGAATGACTTTCGTGTTGTTGAAAATCATGAGGGTACCGGGCTCCAGGTAGTCTGGAAGGGAGGTGAAATGTGTTTCACTGATTTGTCCGTGCTGATACACCAGCAGCTTGGACTGGTCGCGGACCGGCAGCGGAAATTTAGCGATGCGTTCATCCGGCAGCGGATAGTTGTAGTCGCTAATCTTTATATGTTTTGTTTCTTCCATGTCGTTTATTTTTTGCAAAAGTACAACAAATAGCAGAATCCTCCTAACATAATAATTTTTTCGTGGACTTCCTTTTGCAGACTGCTGAATAATTTCCATATTCCGTGGAAAGTCGTTACATTTGTGAGTGTAATAAATTGAAGACAGATTATGAAAATAGGAGATAAAGTACGCTTCCTGAGTGAAGTAGGCGGTGGCATTGTCCGGGGATTTCAAGGAAAGGACATTGCCTTGGTGGAAGGAGAAGATGGTTTTGAAATTCCTATGCTGATTAGGGAGTGTGTGGTAATACAGACCGACGATTATAACATCCCGTTAAAATCTACAGCCAAGCCTTCTGCACCGGAAGTTGAAGAAGAGGAGGAAGAAAAAGAAAAGCCGATAACTTATCGGGCACCTGAAATCCGTGGAAATGATGTACTGAATGTATTTCTGGCCTACGTGCCGCAGGATGTAAAGTCCATATCCTCTACTGCGTTTGATGCCTATCTGGTGAATGACAGTAACTATTTTATTGATTATTTGTATCTTTCGGCAGAAGGTAAGAGCTGGACCTTACGCAGCCGGGGAACGGTGAAACCGAACATGAAGATGCACCTGGAAGAGTTTGAAAAGAGTGCATTGAATGGCATGGAGCGTGTGGCCGTACAGCTTCTGGCTTACAAAGATGACCGTACTTTCTTACTGAAACAGGCGGTGAATCAGGAGTTGCGCATTGATACCGTGAAGTTCTACAAGTTGCATACCTTCCAGTCTTCTGACTTTTTTGAGGAACCGGCCTTGATTTATGAGATTGTCAAGATGATGAAACGGTAAAGCAGGTATATGTTTCGGCCGATGATATCAAGAATGCACTGTTGCAGAAGAACGTGCAGGACGTACCGGCAAAGTTGCAGAAAAAGCAGCATGTGGTAAAGAATGAAATTGTGGAGGTCGACTTGCATATCCATGAACTGCTGGATGATACTACCGGTATGGGAAATGCCGAAATGCTGAATTATCAGCTGGATGTGTTCCGCAAGACATTGGAGGAATACAAACAGAAGAAAGGGCAGCGGATTGTGTTTATCCATGGCAAGGGAGATGGTGTATTGCGTCGGGCTATCTTGGATGAGCTGAAACGCAAATACAAGACTTATCAATGGCAGGATGCTTCTTTCCGTGAATATGGTTTCGGGGCTACAATGGTTACAATACATTAAAAGATATGGGAACGTTAAAAGAAATGCTGTCGGCCGACGTTTTGCGGCTGAGACTGGAGTGGAATTACTGGAAATCAGTCCGGGATATGCCAAAGCTCGGATGAAGGTGACTGAAAAGCATCTGAATGCCGGAGGAGTTTGTCAGGGAGGTGCATTGTTTACATTGGCCGATTTGGCATTTGCCGCTGTGGCCAATAGCCGTGGACGTCTGACTTTGTCACTGAATGCCAATATCACTTTTCTACGTGCTATCAGTGAGGGCTATGTATATGCAGAGGCTACCGAGACGTTCAATCATGGAAGGGTACCTTTCATTGAGGTGCGTTTGGTGGATGAGCAACAGCAACTGATTGCGGTGCTGACCAGTTCCGGATATCGGAAAAGCGAAGAATTGAATATCGACGAACTGGAATAAATTCGGAGTATAGGAGAATGTGTCAAACGGAGAATGCTCGTTACTGAAGTGGGCATTCTCGTTTGTATTTTGGATTAGATTTGTTCAAGGGCCTGACTCAGGTCGGCAAGCAAATCTTCAATGTGCTCGGTACCGATGGAAAGACGGATGGTAGACTGTGTGATGCCTTGTTCTGCCAATTCCTGGTCGTTGAGCTGGGAGTGTGTCGTACTGGCCGGGTGGATGACCAACGATTTGACATCGGCTACATTGGCCAGCAGGGAGAATATCTCCAGGTGGTCGATGAAGCGGTGCGCTTCTGTACGTCTGCCTTGGATTTCAAACGTGAAGATGGAGCCGGCTCCTTTGGGAAAATATTTCTGATAAAGGGCTGGGAAAGTGTGCTCAGGAAGGGAGGGGTGGTTGACCTTTTTCACTTTAGGATGATGCTGCAGGAAGTCTACTACCTTCAGCGCATTCTCTACGTGGCGTTCTACTCTGAGTGAGAGGGTTTCCAGTCCTTGCAGAAGGAGGAAAGCATTAAACGGACTGATGGCGGCTCCGGTATCGCGTAACAGAATAGCACGTATTCGGGTGATATAGGCCGCAGGACCTGCCACATCGGCAAAGCAAAGTCCGTGATAACAGGGGTCGGGGCTTGTCAGTTGGGGGAATTTACCGGAAGCTTTCCAGTCGAATTTGCCGGAATCCACAATGATACCTCCTAATGACGTGCCGTGTCCTCCGATAAATTTTGTGGCAGAATGTATGACGATGTCGGCACCATGTTCAATGGGGCGTAGCAGATAAGGAGTAGCAAATGTGTTGTCAATCAGTAAAGGAATTTGATGACGGTGAGCTATTTCCGCAATGCGGGCAATGTCGACAAGCGTGCAGTTTGGATTTCCTAAACTTTCAATGAATACCGCTTTGGTATTGGGCTGGATGGCCTGCTCCACGTTTGCCGCTTCTTCTGCGTCTACAAAAGTGGTGTGTATCCCACGGCTGGGGAAAGTATGTGCCAGCAGGTTGTAAGTTCCTCCATAAATGGTACGGGCCGATACAATATGGTCACCGGTGCGCGTAATATTTTCAAACGCATAACTGATGGCAGCCGCTCCGGAGGCTACGGCCAAGGCAGCTACTCCTCCTTCCAATGCAGCGACTCGCTGTTCCAGTACACTTTGGGTGGGATTGGTCAGTCGGCCATAGATGTTTCCGCTGTCTTCCAGACTGAAACGGGCTGCGGCATGGGCTGAGTCATGAAAGACGTACGAAGTCGTCTGATAGATGGGGACTGCTCGTGCATCGGTCGTCGGATCGGGATTTTCTTGTCCCACATGTAACTGGAGGGTTTCGAAGTGTAGCTTAGTTCTATCCATAGTCGTAAGTGTGTAAAAGTGATTAAATGATACTGCAAAAGTAGTTTGTATGGTTATATCGTCCAATATTTGATGAAAATATGGAGAATTGTTCTATATAATGATGGTTCGAAAGAAAAAACTTGTAGATTTGCTGTCGTAAAACAACTCATAATAGAATAATATTCTTATGACAGAAAAACTGGATAAAGTGGATTTGCAGATTCTCCGTACGTTGCAGGAGAATGCCCGGTTGACCACTAAAGAGCTGGCGGCACAGGTTAGCTTGTCGTCTACTCCTGTGTTTGAGCGGTTGAAAAGGTTGGAGAGGGAAGGATACATCAAGAAGTACATTGCTGTGCTGGATGCCGATAAACTGAATCAGGGATTTGTGGTATTCTGCAATGTCAAATTGCGTCGGATGAATAAAGACATAGCTATGGAGTTCACCCGTATCATTCAGAACATTCCGGAGGTGACGGAGTGCTATAACATTTCCGGCAGTTACGATTATCTGCTGAAAATTCATGCTCCGAACATGAAATATTACCAGGAGTTTATTATTAATGTATTGGGAACAATTGACAGTCTGGGTTCGCTGGAAAGTATGTTTGTCATGGATGAAGTGAAGCATGACTATGGACTGCACATATAGGAGCGGAAAATCATTTTCTGTGTATTTATTCCATAAATAGAATAGAACATAGAATATTATTCTAATTCTATCTGCCTTTAATGGGAAAAACAGTCCGTTTTTTCTAAATATCTTCCGATTGTTGGTGGATAGCACTTTTGCTTGTATCTTTGCCGACAAATTATACAAATGCACTATGAAAGTAATAGATTTGATAAAGAATAGTAAGGAACCCGTGTTTTCCTTTGAGATTTTGCCACCGTTAAAGGGAAACAGTATACAAAAAGTATATCACATCATTGATAAGTTGAGGGAGTTTGACCCTAAATACATCAACATCACTTCACATCACAGTGAGATAGTGTATTTGCCGCAGCCCGATGGAAACCTGAAGAAGACTACGGTACGCAAGCGCCCCGGAACGGTAGCCATTGCCGCAGCCATTCAGAATAAGTATGGCATTCAGGCGGTGCCTCATATCATCTGTAAGGGATTTACGAAGGAGGAAACGGAATATGCCTTGCTCGACCTGAATTTCTTAGGCATTAACAACTTGTTGTTGCTGAGAGGAGATTCTAAGCCGCTGGACATTGCAGAAAAAGATTTGTGTCTGTACCATGAGCATGCCACCGATTTGCAGGAACAGGTAAACCGTTTCAATCAGGGCATTGGACTGGATGGTTCCAAGATAGAAGGAATTGAAACTCCTTTCTCTTACGGTATGGCTTGTTATCCGGAAAAGCATGAAGAAGCTCCCAATATGGAATCCGACCTGTTCTACTTGAAAGAAAAGGTACGCAACGGGGCCGATTATGTGGTGACACAGATGTTTTTCGACAACGAGAAATACTATGCTTTCGTAGAACGTTGCCGTCAGGAAGGCATTGAGGTACCCATTATTCCGGGAATCAAGCCTGTAGTATTTAAGAATCAGTTGAATGTATTGCCTAAAGTGTTCCGCACGGACATTCCTGAAGCCTTTGCTTCTGAACTTCGTAAATGTACGACGGACGAAGAAGTGAAAGCAGTAGGTGTGGAATGGTGCAAGGCACAGTGTAAGGATTTGCTGGCACACGGAGCTCCGGGCCTGCACTTTTACACATTCATGGCATCCGACAGTGTATATAAGGTAGCCAAAGAGGTGTATTAACCTCTTTGACTTTTTACATCGCAATCCTTCTTAACCGGATACGCAGGTTGAATAATTCAGCATCTGTGTGCGGGGAAGAGGGATTGTGTGGTTTTATAGTGAGGCTATGCTCTTTTCCGTTCACCGCATCCGGAATGATGAAATCCTGACGGTAAGCTTTCTGTTCCTCGGCAGGGCGCAGCAAATAAGCCGCTTCGTCTTCAAAACGGTTATAGCTGCGAAGGATTACCTGATTCTTTCCTTTCTTCAGTGGAAGAATCACTTTTTCCGTACGGAACTTTGTGCGATACGGATTCAGATGCTTGGCTATCAGTTTTCCGTTCAGGTAGACCTCCATTCCATTTCCGGCACCAATTTCCGCCAGAATATGCTGTGAACGCGGAGAGTCTATTTCTCGCATCACATAATAGCTGGATAGAATCGGACAGGAAACCTTGTCACTGTCTTTATCTGTTTTGGTCCAGGTTTTACCGGATACAGGTGCATGCTGTAAGTCTGCATCCAGTTTCTCTGCCGAATGGAACACTCCGCTGCCGGGACCACATACGTAGGTTTCTCCCCAGGTAGTACCTGAAAAAGCAGTTTCTTTTATCTCTTTTCCTTTATCCAGTGTTACGGAGTAGGTCTTTCCATCCAATATCAGGTCTATTTTTCTTCCTGCTTCCTGTGAAGTGTAGATAATCTCCAATTGTTTCAACAAAAGTTGTTCGAGATTCCAGCTGTAGCCCGTAATGCTGCGGTAGTTCGTATAGTAATCAAAACAGGAGTAACTGTATTGCGGCGTAGCGTTGCGAGGAGTAAGTACGGCATTTCTGATGGTCTTTCCAGGGAACGGTTCAATCTTTTTATCGAAGGAAAGAGTTAATACGTGTATGTGTTTATCTTTGTAGCTGAGGCCGGTACGGTCAATACTACTTCGTCACCATATTGCAGGTAAGTAGCCATTTTCCCGTCTCCTTTCTGCAGAAGATAGCCGGGTATTTGCAGGGTGATTTTTCCATCTGCCGGATATTTCCCAGAGAGAAACAAGTATAGGTGATTGTCTTTGCGTGTTACTTCTCCCCATGTAAACTCTTCCTGGAAAGGAGAAGCTTCCGTCTGATATACAGCGTAGCCATAGCGGGAAAGCCAGTCGCCCACCTGTTCCAACACTTCTTTCTCAAAGTCAACTACTGCTCCGTTTCCCTTCGGACCTATGTTCAGCAGGTAATTTCCTCCTCTGGAAACCACATTAATCAGGCTCCGAGTCTTTTCGCGTACCTTATTTTCTATACATCCGCGGTCCTGCCATGCTCTGTATCCCCAGGTCTCATCGAACATGGATGCGGCACTTTGCCAGGGAGCATGAAGGGTTTTGTCCGGATAGTCATTGTCTGCCATTACGCAGAAATCATACCAATCGTTGCCCAGCGTCCGCTCACCATGCAGTCGGGCTGGTATTGGTGTACGAGTTCATACAGTTCCTTACTTTGTGCCGGAGTATTTGCTCCCATATCAAACCAGAGTTCGGAAATCTTTCCATAATTGGTAAGGAGTTCCTTCAGTTGAGCTTTTGAAAAAGCATGGTGTGCTTCTGTAATAAAGTCAGCGTTATGGGGTGACATGGGCGATGCATACGGATAGTGCCAGTCGATAAGCGAATAGTACAGTCCGAACCGCAGTCCATGACGGCGGGTAGCTTCTGATATTTCTTTCACGAAATCCCGTTTGCATGGAGTCGCATCGTATGAGTTGAAAGAAGTAGTAGCCGTTTTGAACAGGCAGAAGCCGTCATGGTGTTTGCTGGTCAGGATAATGGAATGCATTCCCGCCTTTTTTGCCAGTACAGCAATGGAGTCAGCATTAAACTGTGTCGGATTAAACTGGCCGGCAATTTTTTCGTAGTCTTTCTTGGAAATTGGGGCAAAAGCCTGAATCTGTTCACTGTATCCATTCTTCACCTGTTTACCCTGCCATACCCCGCCTAATTGTGAGTAAAGTCCGAAGTGGATAAACATGGAATATTTGTCTCCGTGCCATTGGCGGAAGGCTTCTTGAGATACCTGGCCTTTTGCTCCCAGGCCTATCACACACATCAATAGAATGATTAACAGTTTTTCATGGCTTCTTATTTATGCTCTTTAAGAGCAAAGATAACGAGTTCTTTGTTTTTATACCGCTTTTTTATGTAATTTTGCAGCCGATTTTAAAAACCATTAAAAGTACGTTAAATTAAAATGAAAAAATTATTTCTTTTTGCGTTTATTCTTCTTTCTGTATGCGCAGGAAAAGTGATGGCTCAGAACATTCAGTTGCATTATGACTTGGGGCGTGCCTTGTATAAATCATTGGACGAACGTCCGTGGGTGACTACAACGGTCGAGATGTTCAAGGCAGACAAGTGGGGTAGCACTTATTTCTTTGTCGATATGGATTATACAGACAAAGGAGTGTCATCTGCTTATTGGGAAATCAGCCGTGAACTGAAATTCTGGAAGGCTCCTGTTTCTGCACATGTAGAATACAACGGAGGTTTGAATTATATCAACAATGCCTTCTTGGGAGGTGCTACCTACTCATGGAACAGTAATGATTTTTCCAAGGTATTCGGCGTACAGGTGCTGTATAAATATATTCAGAAGAATGAAAAACCGCATAACTTTCAGTTGACGGGTACATGGACCTGAATTTCTGTAAGGAAAAATTTACTTTCAGCGGATTTGCGGATTTCTGGCGTGAGAAACATTTTGATGCAGATGGAAACAACCACGACTTTGTATTCATCAGTGAACCGCAGTTCTGGGTAAACCTGAATAAGTTTAAGCATGTAAACAAAGACTTGAACCTGAGCGTAGGTACAGAATGGGAATTGAGTACGGATTTTGCCGATCGTAACGGATTCTACTTCATCCCGACACTGGCCATGAAGTGGTCTTTCTAAACCGGTTGAATCATTTAAAGCAATTATAAAATGAAAATGCTGGAAAAATTATTCGGTTTTAACCCTCGTGAGACGCGTGTGCGTACGGAAATCTTGGCCGGAATCACGACCTTTCTGACCATGGCCTATATTTTGGCTGTCAATCCCAACATTCTGGCGGCTACAGGTATGGACAAGGGAGCGCTTTTCACAACAACAGTCATCGCTTCGGCTTTTGCTACATTGTTGATGGCCTTTTATGCCAAATTGCCTTTCGGACTGGCACCGGGAATGGGGTTGAATGCGTTTTTTGCCTATACCGTTTGTCTTACGCTGGGCTATACCTGGCAGTTTGCTCTGACTGCCGTACTTTTGGAAGGAATCATATTCATTCTGCTGACGGTTACCAATTTGCGTGAAAAAATCGTAGATGCGTTGCCCTTGAGCCTTCGCAATGCCATTGGTGCAGGTATCGGTTTGTTCATTGCGTTCATCGGTTTGCAGAATGCCGGTATCATTGTGAATAACGATGCGACTTTGATTTCATTGGGAAATATTACTTCTGGTTCGGCCTTGCTGGGCATTATCGGCCTGCTGATTACTTCCATCTTGCTGGTGAAGAAAGTCCGTGGAGCCTTGCTGATAGGAATCTTGCTGACTACTGTTATCGGTATTCCTATGGGATTGACGCATCTGGATGGCGTGTTGAGCACTCCTCCTTCTATCGAACCCATTTTCTTCCAGTTCCAGTGGGAGCATATCTTTACAAAGGAAATGGTGATTGTAGTGTTTACTTTCCTGTTTGTAGATATGTTTGATACCATCGGTACGTTGGTCGGAGTGACTACAAAGGCCGGAATGGTGACAAAAGATGGAAAGATTCCTCACCTGAAGCAAGCCTTTTTGGTGGATGCCATCGGAACAACAGCCGGTGCCATGCTGGGTACCAGTACCATTACCACCTTCGTGGAAAGTGCTTCCGGAGTGGGCGAAGGCGGACGTAGTGGACTGACTTCCTTTGTTACGGCAGTGTGCTTCCTTCTGTCATTGTTTTGGCTCCGTTCTTTTTGGCAGTACCGGGTGCAGCTACGGCTCCCGTATTGATTCTGGTAGGTCTGATGATGATGTCTTCTGTGAAGAAGTCGATTTTATGGATTACTCAGAAGCCATTCCGGCGTTTATCTGTATCATCTTTATGCCTTTGGCTTACAGCATCTCCGATGGAATCGTGTTGGGAATGATCAGCTACGTCCTGATTAATCTGTTGTGCGGACATACCAAGAAGTTTACACCGGCCATGTATATTCTGGCTTCATCTTTGTCTTTAAGTTCTTCCTGTAAGCTTTTCATTCTATTGGAATTTGTTGCGGAAATGCCTGAGTAGTTACTGCGGGCATTTCGCTTTTTTTCTCCCTGAAGGCCGTTTTTCCTTTTCTTTCAAACGCCTTTACGTTCAATTCAAAACGCACTTGCGTTTAAGATCAAACGTAAGTGCGTTTTACTTCAAACGCACTTACGTTTTAGGTCAAACGCCCTTGCGTTTTTTCTTGTCTGCTTTTTATGCAGAAAATAAGAACAGTTTTCTTTACTTTGCATGAAATTGATAACTTTGTGAAACTTATATCTTTTAAATGTTCAAATTTTTAACAAGTAACAACATGAATGATTCTTTTTTGGAAACACGACAGGTCGTAAAACGGTATGCCAACCATACGGCGCTGGATGGAGTAAGCATCGCAGTGCCCGAAGGACAGGTATTTGGTTTGCTGGGACCCAATGGGGCAGGAAAGACCACGCTGATTCGTATTATCAACCGTATTACAGCTCCCGATGCCGGTGAGGTGTGGTTTGACGGACGACTCTCACGCCCGGAAGATATTTATTCCATTGGCTATCTTCCGAAGAACGTGGACTTTACAAAAAAATGAAGGTGGGCGAACAGGCCATCTATCTGGCACAATTGAAAGGATTAAGCCGTCAGGAGGCCAAGAAAAGACTAACCGACTGGTTTGAGCGCTTTGAAATTATGCCTTGGTGGAACAAGAAACTGGAGGAACTTTCCAAAGGTATGCAGCAGAAAGTGCAGTTTGTCATTACCGTGTTGCATCGTCCCCGCCTGCTGATTTTCGACGAACCGTTTTCAGGCTTTGACCCGGTAAATGCGGAACTGCTGAAAAGAGAAATCCTGAAATTGAAAGACGAGGGACATACCATTATCTTCTCTACGCACAACATGGCTTCTGTGGAGGAAATCTGCGACCATATTGCACTAATCAATCATTCAAAGGTGGTGTTGCAGGGAGCGGTAACAGACATTCGTTCACGTTATAAAAGCAATCAGTATGAACTGATGATGCAGTCTTCGAAACCGTTACAGAATTCGGATACCTTTGAAATTGTCAGCAGTGAGGTGCAGGATGAGCAGACGGTAAACTATAAACTGCGGAAGCTCACTTCCATTTCCAATTCTGAGTTATTGTCACTTGTAGGTGCGCAGGGCGAAATCTGCAAGTTTACCGAATGTATCCCTTCCATGAACGATATCTTTATCCGTACGGTAGAGGGGAAAATCTAATCAAAAAAATAAATCTTTCAGTTATGAACAAGACATGGATTATTATTCAGCGTGAATTCATAAACCGGGTAAGCAAAAAGTCGTTTATCCTGCTTACCATATTGATGCCGTTCATTTTTGCGGCACTTATTTTTGTCCCGTTGTGGTTATCCACGGTCAAGGGCGGAGACCAGAAACAGGTAGCCATTATTGATGCCACCATGAAATATCTTCCTCAGTTTAAAGACGATGAATCCTGGCATTTTGTGGGAGTTCCCCAGATGGAAGCCTCTTTTCGAAGTGACTCCACACAGTTTGATGCGTGGTAGAAATCAAGGCCGACCTGGCTGAACATCCGGAGGCCGTAACGATTTATTCGCGGAAAGAAGTTCCTAACAGTCTTTCGCGCCTGGTGAGTGAGACGCTTGACGAGCAGGTACGTCAGGACAAGCTGCTGCATTATGACATTCCGCAGTTGCCTTCCATCATGCAGGATGTGAACCGCAAGTTGAATATCCGCACGGTAAAATGGGGAGAAGACGGGAGTGAGAGTGAATCCAACGCAGGAGCGGCTATGGCAGCCGGTATGGTGCTGACTTTTCTGATTTACATGTTTGTGATGTCATACGGAGGTATGGTTATGCAAAGTGTGATGGAAGAAAAGACCAACCGCATTGTAGAAGTGATTGTTTCTTCTGTTAAGCCCTTTCAGTTGATGATTGGAAAAATTATCGGTATCGGACTGGTCGGTGTGGCACAGCTGGCTATCTGGGCGGTGTTGATTATAGTATTGTTGCTGTAGCCGGGGGAATCTCTGGTAGTTCGCCCGAACTGATGGGAGGAGCATCTGGTTTGCTGGCAACTCTTCAGGGACTGAATCTGGCCAAGATGGGAGGACTCTTTGTCTTGAACTTTATCGGAGGGTACCTGGTGTATGCTTCCATATTTGCAGCTATCGGTGCGGCCATCAACGGGCAGGAAGACTCTCAGCAGTTTATGATGCCGATTGTTCTTCTGTTGATTTTTGCCCTCTATGCAGGTATTTACAGCTCCGATAACCCCGACGGACCGTTGGCTATCTGGTGTTCCATGATTCCGTTTACTTCACCTATTGTCATGATGGTGCGTCTGCCTTTCGATGTACCGGTGTGGGAAACGATGCTGTCTGTAGTTATTCTGTACGTTGCCGCTTTCGGCATGATTTGGATAGCCGGAAAGATTTATCGGGTAGGTATCCTGATGTATGGAAAGAAACCTTCTTTCAAGGAAATGATTCGCTGGATTACGTATAAGTAAGTTATAGTAATTATCATAAAAGCGTTCCGGATTCGAAATCCGGAACGCTTTTTTATGGTGAAAATTATTTTTATTCCTCTTCTGCCTCTAACAACAGTTCCATTACCTGGCAGGCCGATTTAGCTACGGAAGTACCCGGACCAAAGATAGCCATTACACCGGCTTTATACAAGAAATCGTAGTCCTGTGCCGGGATGACACCACCTGCAAAGACCAGAATATCTTCGCGGCCCAGACGTTTCAATTCGGCAATGATTTGCGGAATCAAAGTCTTGTGTCCGGCAGCCAATGAAGAAACTCCCACTGCATGAACGTCGTTTTCTACAGCTTCGCGAGCGGCTTCTTCCGGAGTCTGGAACAACGGGCCCATATCCACGTCGAAACCACAGTCCGCAAATCCGGTAGCTACTACCTTGGCACCACGGTCGTGTCCGTCCTGTCCCATCTTGGCAATCATGACACGCGGACGACGGCCTTCTTTCTTCGCAAATTCTTCGGTCAGTTCGCAAGCCCGTGCGAAATCTGCATCCTTTTTACTTTCTGATGAATACACGCCTGATATTGTTCTGATAATTGCTTTATAACGTCCTACGACTTTTTCGCAGGCGTCAGATATTTCTCCCAGTGTGCACGTACGCGAGCAGCTTCTACGGCTAGTTCCAGTAAGTTGCCCTTGCCTGTGCGTACGCATTCGGTAATAGCCTCCAATGCCTTGTCCACTTCAGCCTGGTTACGGCCTTCTTTCAGGCGGCGCAGGTTTTCAATCTGTTCCTGGCGTACGGCTGTGTTGTCCACTTCCAGAATATCAATCGGGTCTTCTTTTTCCAGACGATATTTGTTTGTACCCACGATAGTCTGTTCACCCGAGTCGATACGAGCCTGAGTACGTGCAGCAGCTTCTTCGATACGCATTTTCGGAATACCGGTTTCGATGGCTTTGGCCATACCGCCTAGTTTCTCGATTTCCTGAATGTGTTCCCAAGCCTTGTGAGCCAGTTCGTTGGTCAATGCTTCTACGTAGTAAGAACCGCCCCACGGGTCTACGTTCTTACAAATCTGCGTTTCTTCCTGAATGTAAATCTGAGTATTACGTGCAATACGTGCCGAGAAGTCGGTCGGAAGGGCAATCGCTTCGTCCAATGCGTTGGTATGCAGTGACTGCGTATGTCCCAATGCGGCAGCCATGGCTTCGATACAGGTACGTCCTACGTTGTTGAACGGATCCTGTTCGGTCAGTGACCATCCTGAAGTCTGTGAGTGTGTACGCAGTGCCAGTGATTTCGGGTTCTTCGGATTGAACTGTTTTACAATCTTGGCCCACAGCATACGTGCGGCACGCATCTTGGCTATTTCCATAAAGTGGTTCATACCGATGGCCCAGAAGAACGACAGACGCGGAGCAAAAGCATCAATGTCAATACCGGCAGCCACTCCTGCACGGAGGTATTCCAATCCGTCGGCCAGTGTATAAGCCAGTTCAATGTCGGCAGTGGCACCCGCTTCCTGCATGTGGTATCCTGAAATAGAGATAGAGTTGAATTTCGGCATCTTCTGAGAAGTATATTCAAAAATGTCAGAAATAATCTTCATGGAGAAGGCAGGCGGATAAATATAGGTGTTACGCACCATGAACTCTTTCAGAATATCGTTCTGGATGGTTCCGGCCATTTCTTCCAGTTTGGCACCCTGTTCCAGTCCGGCATTAATATAGAATGCCATGACAGGAAGTACCGCACCGTTCATGGTCATGGAAACAGACATTTTGTTCAATGGAATACCGTCGAAAAGCACTTTCATGTTTTCCAGTGAACAGATAGATACTCCGGCTTTACCTACGTCGCCCACTACACGCGGATGGTCAGGGTCGTATCCACGGTGTGTCGGAAGGTCGAAAGCTACTGACAATCCTTTCTGACCGGAAGCCAAGTTACGACGGTAGAATGCGTTTGACTCTTCGGCGGTAGAGAATCCAGCATACTGACGGATAGTCCACGGGCGGAAGGTGTACATCATAGAGTATGGGCCACGAAGATAAGGAGGAATACCGGCTGCATAGTTCAGGTGTTCCATACCCTCCAGGTCTTCTTTCGTGTATACAGGTTTCACCTGAATCTGTTCAGGCGTTTTCCAGTTGGCAGTGATGCCATTTTCTTTCTGCCATTCCATGCCATTCTGCGGATGGAAACCGGCAAATATATCGATTTGTTTGAAATTCTGTCTCATAGTTCAATTCAGGATAAGAGTTTGCTGTTGTATTCGCGTAAGGTTTCCAGTACGTTGCAACGCACATGAATGAAGTTTTCAATGCCGGCAGCTTTCAGTTCTTCCATGCAGGCCGGAGCACCGGCTACGATAAACATAGCGCGTCCGTTGAGTGCCTTGAAGGCCGGGATAGCATATTCTGCATATTCATCATCGCTGGAGCAGATGACCACGATGTCTGCCTGTGCTTTCATGGCAGCTTCAATTCCTTCTTCTACGCTGGCAAATCCTAAGTTGTCAATTACCTGGTAGCCTGCACAAGCCAGGAAGTTGCATGAGAACTGTGCACGAGCCTGACGCATGGCCAGGTTACCGATGGTCAGCATGAAAGCTTTCGGACGTTTGCCTGAATTTTCAGTCTCCAGACGGAGAGCTTCGAATTCGCTGGCTGCACGTGCGGTTTCCAGTTTGGCCAGAGTGCCTTCTTCTTCGTGTGCTTCTCCACCGCAACCGCATTTCTTGCATCCATCCAGCGGACGTTTGTCTCCTGCCAGTTCATTGAAATTCGGATACTGGTTAGTTCCCAACAGGATTTCTTTACGTTTGGAAACCGCTTCATGACGGGCTTTGTTGCTTTGGTTTACAGCTTCCTGAATGCTTCCAGCCTTGACAGCCTGCAACATACCTCCTGCTTCTTCTACAGAAAGGAAGAGGTCCCAAGCCTGTTTGGCAATGGCTACAGTCAGATTTTCAATATAATAAGAACCTGCAGCCGGATCAACGATACGGTTCAGGTGTGATTCTTCTTTCAACAGCAACTGCTGGTTGCGGGCAATTCTTTCAGAGAAATCGTCCGGTGTCTGATAAGCTTTGTCGAATGGAGATACCGTGATGGAGTTGACTCCGGCAATGGCAGCACTCATGGCCTCAGTTTGCGTACGGAGTAAATTCACGTGTGCATCGAACAAAGTAAGGTTGAAATTAGATGTCTCTGCATGGGCTACCATCTTGCAGGCACAGTAACAAGTGCCGTCGGCTCCTGTATTCTTGCAGTCCGTGCGCGGACATTTCGGTGCGTATTGTTTTACGATGTCAGCCCACAGCATACGTGCGGCACGGAATTTGGCAATTTCCATGAAATAGTTGGAACTGATACCAAAGTTAAATTTGATTTTCTTGGCAGCCAGTGCGGCAGGAACGCCTGCTTCTACCAACTGGTTGAGGTATTCATTTCCCCATGCCAGTGCGTATCCTAATTCCTGATAAATGTAGGCTCCGGCGTTGTTCAACTGTACAGAGTTCACGGCAATGCAACGGAAATGCGGGTATGCAGCCAGTGTTTCCACCAGTTCCTTCCCTGTGGCAATGACAGCGCTTACGTCTTTTCCTTTTTGCATCATTTTGCTGATAGGGTCGAAATTGAGCGAGCCTTTCAGCTTTTCAGGTGCATATCCTTTTTTCTGGAAATAGGCTACCAGCAGTTGTGCCAGTTGCAGCGTGTGACGCTGGCAGGTAGAGAAGTTCAGTTCCACACATTCGCAGCAGATGTCTTTCAGCAAAGTATCGAGGTATTCTGCATTGAGTTCTTTGGCTTTGATATGGAATCCGAGTGAGTCTACACCTTTATTTAATATATCAAGGGCTTTGGCGTTGGCTTCAGCCGCATCGTTTACGTTAATGTCCTGACGGATAAACCAGGTGTTATCGTCTTTTTTGATGCCTCTGATGTAGGGATATTGTCCGGGAAGTCCCTCTGTGGTTTTCAATCCTTCCAAATCTTCCTGACGGTAGAATGGTTTCACTTTGAAACCTTCGTTGGTTCTCCATACTAACTTCTTCTCAAAATCGGCTCCTTTCAAATCTACCGTAATCTTGTCCATCCATTCTTGTGTGGACACGGGCGAAAAATCTGAAAAGAGTTTTTCTTTACTATCTGCCATAGTGAATTAGTGTTTTTGGGTTGATATTCAGATTTAAAATTATCACACAGGTTGTAGCCTGCATGGGCAAATATACAAATTTTCCGCTTGTTTATTCCACATTACCCCTTTTTTATAGCTATAGAAAGCTAAAAACATTAAACGTGTGCAAGGGGGCTGAGGGCTTTTGGACAGGAAAAGAGTGTATGGAATACATCAGAAAGAAGGTTGGGATGAAAAAGAAAGAAAAGTTTGCCCTATTATTTTAATTGGTTACATTTGCCTCCTGAATAAACTAATTTAATATCTATGAACTGGCTACAAGATTTATTGACGAATCCCAACTCGATAGCGCATATAGTGGCATTGTATGCCTTTGTAATTGCGGCGGGGTACTGTTGGGAAAAATTAAATTCTTCGGCATATCGCTGGGAGTTACATTCGTCTTGTTCGTGGGAATCTTGGCTGGACACTTCGGTTTTACTGGAAATCCTGCCATCCTTTCTTTCGTGCAAGACTTCGGACTGATTCTTTTTGTCTTCTGTATCGGACTTCAGGTCGGTCCTTCATTCTTTTCTTCTTTTAAACGGGGAGGTATTACATTAAACCTGCTGGCAGTGGGAATTGTATTCCTGAACATTGCCGTAGCATTGATTCTGTACTTTGCTTTGCAGGGTAGAGTAGACATTCCGATGATGGTAGGTATCCTGTGTGGAGCGGTTACCAATACTCCGGGGCTTGGTGCGGCAAATGAAGCTTTGCAGCAGTTGCACTATCAGGGTCCTGAAATTGCCATGGGATATGCCTGTGCTTATCCGTTGGGTGTGATGGGTATCATTCTTTCCATGATTATTATCCGTTATATCTGCCGGGTAGATGTGCAGCGTGATAGTGACGAGATTCAGAAAGAAGAAGAAGCCAATCCTCACATGAAGCCTTATACTATCTCACTGAAGGTGCAGAATGAGGCGCTGAGCGGTAAGACCTTGTCACAGGTACAGAACTTCCTGGCACGTGACTTTGTATGTACGCGTATTATTCAGGACGGCCACATGATTACGCCGAATGCCAATACGGTGCTTCGTCTGGGTGACCGTATGTTCCTGGTTTGTGCGGAAGATGACTCAGAAGCTATCATGGCCTTCATCGGTCCGAAAATCGAACAAGACTGGGATGCCACTAACCAGCAGGACAAACCGATGGTGTCTCGCCGTATTTTGGTGACACAGCCGAATATCAACGGAAAAACGCTGGGAGAACTTCATTTCAGCAGTATGTATGGAGTTAACGTGACACGTGTCAATCGTTCGGGTATGGACTTGTTTGCAGCCCGTCAGCTTCGCTTGCAGGTGGGCGACCGTGTGATGGTAGTTGGTCCACAGGATGCCATCGAACGTGTGGCTAACTTGCTGGGTAACCAGTTGCGTCGTCTGGATCATCCGAACATCGTAACTATTTTTGTCGGTATTCTTTGCGGTATCCTTTTCGGAAGTTTGCCTATTGCCATTCCGGGTATGCCGACTCCGGTAAAACTGGGTTTGGCTGGTGGTCCGCTGATTATCTCTATTTTGATTGGACGTTTCGGACATAAAGTGAAACTGGTAACCTACACCACAATGAGTGCCAATCTGATGCTTCGTGAAGTGGGACTGGTGCTCTTCTTGGCGAGTGTGGGAATCAAAGCCGGCGAGAACTTTGTGCAGATGGTAGTCGAAGGTGATGGCGTATTGTATGTGGGACTCGGTTTCCTGATTACTTTCATACCGTTGGTAATTACCGGTATTGTTGCTCGCTGGCATCATCGGGTGAACTATTTCACGTTGATGGGTTTGATTGCCGGTAGTAATACTGACCCTCCTGCCTTGGCATACGCCAATCAGATTGCAGGAAATGATGCGCCGGCTGTAGGTTACTCAACCGTTTATCCGTTGACCATGTTTTTGCGTATCCTGACGGCTCAGCTGCTTGTCTTGCTGATGGCTGGATAAAAATAAAAACGAAAAATAAAAAAGCAACGCCCTGTATCTGTCACAGACTCAGGGCGTTTTTGTTTGAAGTAAATTACTTCTGATATTATTTATAACAGGTCTTTCTTAAATATCCTTATGTGATTATTGTTTTGCCGAAGTAATTTTTATGTCTCTCTGTCGGGAAACGTAGGTTTCCTTTACGCGAAACGTAGGTTTTCCGATAGAGAAACGTACGTCTCAGCCAGCGGAAACGTAGATATATTCGGTCAATTCATTTATTATCCTCTTGGCTTTTGAGGCTTTATTTATTAATGGATTTGTGGACGAAGTGCGGACGTGTAAACGGGCGGCTAATGGTATTCGAAGTCCGGGTAAGGGTTTGTACCTGTGAAACATTCTGGCTATCAAAGTCCGCAAACTCTTCGTAGGTGGTTTCCCGGTTTTCTCCTCTTCTCATCACCATGTCGTAGATGGCTTTTCGTGACGGTGCATTAAATCCACATGTATTGGTATTCATCATACTGTCTTCCGTAGGACGATACACACCGCGCATGTAGGTACAGCCTCCTTCATAAATGCCGATGCCTTCTGAACTATAGCGACTGTCTTTCAGAAAAGATGACCATAAGATGGTATTTTCATCCTGAGTGAAATCCACATTTTGTGCCCATCCATAGCTTTGCAGCACTTTTACGTCGTTTATTTCATCCGAAGGCATCTTTCCGTTTTCTTCGTAGCTGTATTCATCTTCTAACTTGGCGAATCCATGTCCCACTGCCTCGTGTACCAATACTTGCCTGAAGCTATCGTTTTCAAGGTTATAGATAATCGGACAGTAGGCTATGGCTAATTCGGTTACCTGGTTCTCGCTGTAGTAGCCAAAGTAGGTCGTTCCGGCATACGAGGGAGAATTTAGTACGACTACAGCCAGTGTTTCGGACACATCAATCCCTTCTACACATTGTATATAGTCTATTACATTTTCATCGTTTCCGGTTATCAAGGTACTCATTCCTCCTTCCATTTGGCATCCAAAAGCAGTGTTATAACCATCGAATCTGTTACTGCGGGAGACTGCCGTTACGGAATATACGTTGAAATAGCTTTGCAGCGATTTCAGCGGTTCTTCTGTAAACAGGTTTTCCATGGCTTTGTTCATAACCTCATCGTATGTCCCGTTTACAATGTCAGTGTCCAGAAATCCATCTCCCATCAGTACGATAGGGAGTCCGCTTCCCTGTGTGGCACGCTGAAGTACACGTACTGTCTTGTCGGCAGAATAATCAGTAGACGTGCTTGTGCTGGTGCCTTCTTGTAAAATAGTGACACTATTAAGTACTTCCTCTTCTTCGCCGTTTGTTTTACAAAAACAAAGATAGGCCGTTCTTTCCTTTTCATCTTCGTTCGGCAGAACGGTCAGGTTGACTACATAGGCCTGATCTGTGCGACTGTTGGCAGGTTGTGTTAGCCAGCTGGCCGTGCCATAAATAGCTAGTTCGTCAGTGCTGAGATTGGTGGTGAACTTGACTTGTAGTGAGCCTCCTTGAACTTCTGTATAATACGTTGTTTGTTCCAGTTCCACATATTCTGCAGGCGATTGTGTAACGGTAAACGATTGGGTGAGGCCGGCAGAAACTAAATTTACCGTAGCCGTACGTGAGTTTTTGCTATTATTCTTACTGGAAGCCGTCAGAGCCATCTGATAAGTGCCGGCTTCTCCTGAAGTAGGAGAAATCAGCAGCCATTCGCTGGAAGTGCTTGCTTTCCATTCCCGTGTACTGGTAAACCTGATTACAGTTTGGGAACTGGCTGCAGAGGCTAAAGTAATTGAACTAGTCTCTTCTTGCAGTGAGAAACTTGGTTCTATTTCTTTCTGACTGCATCCTGAAATTAATAGGATGAGAATGAATAATAATATGTTTTGTTTCATGGCGATGAGTTGATGAATCTGTGCAAAACTATTGAGAAGTCTATTGATTCGAAAATAAAATCTATGAATAGGCGAAAAAAACTACGAATGGGAGATGTAAAGTGTTAAACTCTTTCTTTTTAGGATACTTGATGATATCTAGAGCAGGGGAATAGATTCAAATGTGAAATGAAGAAGAGGTATTCTTTGAATTTGCAAATTCAGGATTTTCTTGATACCTTGCACAGTCAATTTAGTTGGAATAGGTACTTATGAATCAAAAACAAAATAGATGGGGAACATTACTACTTGTGTTGGGAATGTGTTTGGTGTCATTCTCTGCTTATGCCGTGCCAGAAGGTGAATTTGCCACCTGGACGGGAGTACGGGTAGACTGGCAATTTAATCCGAAGGTGAAATTTAGAGGTACATTTCAGGCCCGTACCCAAAACGGTTTGAAGGAGATGGAACGGGAACGGTTGAATGTGGGGTTGAATTATCGTGTATTACCGTTATTGCAGCTGAAAGGATATTACGAGTTACAATACCGTGACTGCGGGGCTGCCGGATGGAAAATTGGACATCGCTATCAGGCCGGTTTTATCGTTTCAGGAACCAAACGAAATATAAAGTTGGGCTGGCGGGAACTTCTGCAACATACATTTATTGGTGGAACAAATGAAGCGCAGCTGCGTTCACGCTTGAGGATAGCTTATGAATCGGGAAACTGGGTGGTATATCCTTATTTCTCGGTGGAAGCATTTCAGCCGGTGGGTGACAAGGCTTTCTTCTCCTTGCCACGCGTCCGTTATCGTCCGGGAGTGCGATGGCCTTTTTCCCGTAAAACGGCATTGGATGTATATTATTGCCGCCAATATGACGTAAAGCGCTGCCTGAATATTTTGGGACTTAATTTAGAGATAAAACTATAATATTGAAAATAATATGAATTTCTTGGATTTAGTAAACATGCGTCATTCCGTACGGAATTATGAAACGCGTGCGGTGGAAAAAGAAAAATTGGATTATGTGCTGGAATGTGTACGCTTGTCTCCTTCGGCCGTGAATTTTCAGCCTTGGAAATTTGCCGTAGTCACTGATGAGGCCCGCTTGTCACAACTGAAAAAAGCGTATCCCAGAAACTGGATGGAAAATGTGCCTGCATTATCGTGGCTTGTGCTAATCATGAGGAATCCTGGCATCGCAAGTCGGACGGAAAAGACCATGCAGATGTTGATGTGGCTATAGCCGTAGAGCATCTTTGCCTGGCTGCAACGGAGCAGGGATTAGGCACTTGCTGGGTATGCAACTTTGATGTACCGCTTTGTAGGGAAGTGCTTTGTCTGCCTGATTCCATGGAGCCGGTAGTGATGATTCCTGTGGGTTATGCAAAAGAACAAGAAGTGCCAACTAAGAAACGCAAATCGCTTGATGAAATATTATTTTGATAGTAATAAGGCGATAACCTAAATAAAATATCAAATATTTAACGAGTTTTAGTAGTAGTTCTTTATGGAATTTCCTACTTTTGGGACGCTCTCTGAATCCTTTTTCAGGGAGCGCCTTTTATGTATATTCTAATTAATTGAGAAATGGAAAACATTGAATTAGGATTATTGCTGATGGTGGTCGGAATGGTCACAGTCTTTGTAATTCTGCTCATTGTTATCTGGTTAAGCCAGCTTCTGATTTCCATTGTAAATAAAGTTGCTCCAGAAGAGGCTCCTAAAAAGAAGGTGGCTGCTACGGGCGCATCTACCGATGCCGGTGCAATGGATGCCATTAAGGCGCTGTGGATATATTGACAGCCGGAAAAGGTCAGGTAATAAAAGTAGAAAAACTGCAGTAATCTGTTAGAAAAACACGCATGTATTAGTCATGGAACAGAAAGAAGTCAAATTTAGTTTGGTTTTTCGTGATATGTGGCAGAGTGCCGGGAAATACGTACCACGAGTAGACCAGTTGGTGAAGGTAGCCCCAGCATTATCGAAATGGGGTGTTTTGCCCGTGTAGAAACAAACGGGGGAGGTTTTGAACAAGTTAACCTGTTGTTTGGTGAAAATCCGAACAAGGCTGTCCGCGAGTGGACGAAGCCTTTTCATGAAGCAGGAATCAGACACACATGCTCGACCGTGCGCTGAACGGTTTGCGAATGAGTCCGGTACCGGCCGACGTACGTAAATTATTCTATAAAGTAAAGAAGGCTCAGGGTACAGATATTACCCGTACATTCTGCGGATTGAACGATGTGCGAAATATTATTCCTTCCATCGGTTATGCACATGATGCCGGCATGATTTCTCAGTGCTGTCTCTGCATCACTTATTCTCCGATTCATACCGTGGAATATTATTTGGATATGGCCAAGAAACTGATTGATGCAGGATGCGATGAAATCTGTATCAAGGATATGGCAGGTATTGGTCGTCCGGTATTCTTAGGTAAGCTGGTGGCAGGTATCAAGAAAATCAAGGATATTACGATTCAGTATCACTCTCATGCAGGTCCGGGCTTCAACATGGCTTCTATTCTGGAAGTGTGCAAGGCCGGATGTGATTATGTGGATGTAGGTATGGACCGTTGTCATGGGGTACCGGACATGCAGACGTAATCAGTGTGCAGGCCATGCTGAAAGATGCCGGATTCAAGGTGCCTGAAATCAATATGCAGGCCTATATGAAGGTGCGTTCTCTGATTCAGGAATTTATGGATGATTTCCTGGGATTGTATATCAGTCCGAAGAACCGTCTGATGAATTCTTTGCTGATTGGACCGGGACTTCCGGGTGGTATGATGGGTAGCTTGATGGCCGATTTGGATACCAACCTGGAATCTATCAATAAGTATAAGGCAAAACGTAACTTGCCGTTCATGACTCAGGATGAACTGCTGATTAAACTGTTTGATGAGGTAGCATACGTATGGCCGCGTGTGGGTTATCCGTGCCTGGTAACTCCGTTCAGCCAGTATGTGAAGAACCTGGCCATGATGAATGTCATCCAGCTTGAAAAAGGCAAGGAACGCTGGGGTATGATTGCCGACGATATTTGGGACATGATTTTAGGAAAAGCCGGACAATTGCCTGGCAAACTGGCTCCTGAAATTGTGGAAAAAGCTGAACGTGAAGGCCGTAAGTTCTTCACAGGCAACCCACAGGACAACTATCCTGATCAGCTGGAAAAATACCGTCAGATGATGTGGGAAAAGAAATGGGAAACTGGACAGGATGATGAAGAACTCTTTGAATATGCCATGCACCCAGCTCAGTATGAAGCCTATAAGAGCGGAAAGGCAAAAGCTGACTTCCTGGAAGATGTGAAGAAACGTCGTGAAGCTAAGGAAGAGGTACACATGGCCAATGACCAGACTAAAGTCTTGACAGTAGACGTAAACGGTCAGGCTTATCGTGTAACAGTAGCCTTTGGCGATGTCAATCCGTCTAAACTTTCTGCACAGAATCAGCCTGCTGCAGCTGCTCCGGCTGCCCAAGCTCCGGCTGGTGAAGGAAAAGAAGTGCTTTCTCCGCTGGAAGGTAAATTCTTCCTGACGAAGAGTGCGCAGGAAACTCCGGTGAAAGTGGGTGACAAGGTGAACAAGGGAGATGTAATTTGCTATGTAGAGGCCATGAAGACTTACAATGCCATCCGTGCTGAGTTTAGTGGAACCATCACTGCTATCTGTGCAAATTCCGGTGACTCCGTATCAGAAGATGATGTATTAATGAAGATTTTGTAATGGAAGAGATATTAGAAAGATTATATGATATGACCGCTTTCAGCAACATTGCTGCTGACCCGCGGTTTCTCATCATGTATGCCATTGCTTTCGTCTTGCTCTATCTGGGTATCAAGAAGCAGTACGAACCGTTGCTGCTGGTACCCATCGCTTTCGGGGTGTTGCTGGCCAACTTCCCGGGCGGTGATATGGGAGTAGTGCAGGCCGATGAAAACGGAATGGTCATGATGAACGGTGTGATGAAGAACATCTGGGAAATGCCGCTTCATGAAATTGCACATGAACTGGGATTGATGAACTTCATTTACTATATGTTGATTAAGACGGGATTCCTTCCGCCGATTATATTCATGGGAGTAGGTGCACTGACCGATTTTGGTCCGATGCTTCGTAATCTTCGTCTTTCTATTTTCGGTGCGGCTGCTCAGTTGGGTATCTTTGCCGTATTGCTGGTATCTATTTTGATGGGCTTTACTCCCAAGGAAGCTGCTTCTTTGGGTATCATCGGAGGTGCTGACGGTCCGACAGCCATCTTTACAACCATTAAGCTGGCTCCGCATTTGTTAGGTCCGATTGCCATTGCAGCCTATTCTTATATGGCCTTGGTACCGGTTATCGTGCCGTTGGTAGTACGTTTGTGGTGTACAAAGAAAGAATTGTCCATCAACATGAAGGAACAGGAAAAGAAATATCCTTCAAAAACGGAAATCAAGAATCTGCGCGTTCTGAAAATTATTTTCCCGATTGCATGTACTACCATCGTGGCCTTGTTCGTGCCGAGTGCAGTGCCTTTGATCGGTATGCTGATGTTCGGTAATTTGGTGAAGGAAATTGGTAGCAATACTTCTCGCTTGTTCGATGCAGCATCTAACAGCATTATGAATGCGGCTACTATTTTCCTGGGTATTTCAGTAGGAGCTACAATGACTACCGATGCATTCCTGAACTGGACGACTATCGGTATCGTGATTGGCGGTTTCTTGGCTTTTGCACTTTCAATCTCAGGTGGTATTTTCTTCGTGAAGATATTCAATTTGTTTACGAAGAAGAAAATTAATCCGTTGATTGGAGCAACCGGTCTTAGTGCTGTGCCGATGGCCAGCCGTGTAGCCAATGAAATTGCGTTGAAATATGACCCGAAGAACCACGTGTTGCAATATTGTATGGCAAGTAATATTTCGGGTGTAATCGGATCAGCAGTTGCTGCCGGTGTACTTATTTCATTCCTTGGATAAGTAACGGACGCTTGCTTTCTTCAGACAGGATTACAAAGAGAACACTGTCAGTATGCAGGATAGAATTCTCTTTGTAATCCTGTTTTTGTTTCTATGAACTTCTTCCGGTAAACAATTATGAACTTTTGAATGCTCTCATCGTGCTGTATGAAAACGACATTATTCAATCTGTGTTTGGCTTTTCTGATGTTATTGACTTCTTGTCACAAAGAAATGGAATCTGTTGCATTTGAGAATGTGACGGAAAGTGTGACTTTACAATCAGTTGTCGGGGATGAGGCATTCATTTCATTTACCAGTTTGGGTACATGGAATGTCACCACCGATGCAACATGGTTAAGCCTATCTCCTTTGTCGGGTGATGCTGGTGAGAGCCAAGTGAAAGTGACTGCCGTTTTTGAAAACAATTCAAATCAAGTGCGGGAGGCAAAGGTAAAACTGACATCTGGCGATGAGGCTTGTGAAATTTCAGTTTTTCAGGAGGTGGGAGATTATGTGCTTCCGGAGAAAGAGGAATACCTCATAGGAGTGGAAGGAGGAGTGTTTACTATTTATTTTGAAACAAATGTAGATGTAGAAAAACTAAAAGTGTATACTTCCTCCGAGCCTGGAAGTTGGTTGAGACAGGAAACGACTTCCCGTTCTGCAGCCTCAGAAACGCATGAAGTATCATTGCATGCAACTTCGAATAAAGGCGGAATGTCGCGTTCGGCTTATTTACTCTTTGTAAAGGAAGAAGATGGGTCGCAAAAAGAGTTGGCGACGGTGAAAATATCTCAGCAGGGGGGCCAGGTGCTGGAGTCGGTTGATTTCTCGGAAGATGGTAAGATTGATACATTGCAACAGCATGTAAAAGGAGAGGGGATTCCCATCGTATTGATGGGAGATGGCTTTGTAGACCAGGAGTTGGCCGATGGAACCTACCGGCGTGTAATGGAAAAGGCTATGGAAAACCTGTTTACTGAAGAACCTGTGAAGTCTTTGCGAGAATATTTTGATGTATTTATGATTAATGCCGTTTCCGAAAATAATGATTTTGGTATGGGGTATAAAACGGCATTCAGTTGTAAGCTGGCAGGTGGAAACAGTACGACAATTATAGGAGATGATACATCTGTACAAATTTATGTGGGTAAGTACTGGATAAAGAAAAGAAAA
>ENA-OQHA01000023-OQHA01000023.1-human-gut-metagenome-genome-assembly--contig:-NODE-23-length-75862-cov-5.650096_pt1 | contig 75862 bp, 79 predicted proteins | sample MGYA00242558_ERZ504707 | MGnify/ENA primary metagenome ERZ504707 (study PRJEB26092, sample SAMD00036197) | human gut metagenome | host: Homo sapiens | study: EMG produced TPA metagenomics assembly of... | reverse complement strand
AGAGAAAGAAGGAGAAGAAAAAATGCTTCCCCCGACGGTAATTCCGGATCCGGAGAAAGAACCAGCGGAAAGGTGGGAAGAAGAGGAGAAAGAAATTTCGGAAGATTCAGAATCGGGGAAGCCAGGAGAATTGCCGGAGGCAGGAGATATGGGTTCCGGGGAATCGGAATCAGAGGAAGGATGTGAAGAAACAGATACAAAAGAATCAGAGACAGAAGAGTCAGATTCGGAGAGAACGGATTTTGGAGAAATGGACACAGAAAAACCAGATTATGAAGATACAGGTTCAGAAAAATCCGGAACGGAAAATTTGATGCCAGAAGATCCGGAACCGGAAAAGCCTGATATGGAAGAAACGAAGCAGGAATCTCCGTCAACCGAAAAAGAGTCAGAAAATCAAACCTCGGAAACAAAAGCACCAGAAAAAGAGGAGCCTACCGTAATGCCAGATGCCGGAAAGTCAAACACAGAAAAGCAGGAACAAACGGGGCCCGGGCAATCGTCTCCGGAGAAAGAAGAACTCAAAACAGACGAACAGCTGCCCGTTGCTGCAGCCACGCCCGAGGAGGTGACCCAAGATCCAGATGATATTCCGCTACAAACAGAAGAAAGCAGTCCTCCGCCTGCCGAAACTCCATCTAAGAGTGCCGGGGAGGAGCCATCTCAAATACGGCCGCAGATCATCGCCGATTTCGTATTATCACAGATAGCAGACGAAGATTTCGAAGCGCCGAACCCCCTGATTATCCGCCCGGCCGACACCAGCGTCGAAATAGATCCCGGTTATACCCCGGAAATTCTGCTCGAGGGAGCCGCCGACACGGCTGAAATTCTTTCCTGCATGGTAAATGGCTCCGAAGCCGAATATGAATGGAAAGAAAACAAAATCTGTCTGAAAGCCGAGAGCCTTTCCGAAGGCTACAACCGCATCACTGTAAAAGTGCGTGGCGCAGACGGCATTGTACGAACCATGAAACCGTGGGAAGTCAACGTGAAACCAAAAACTTCCACACTTGTCAGCCAAAGAACCAGCCAGAAACCAAAAGGAACCCGCCTCTTGCAGTCCTTAAGGCGCCTCTGGAACCTGATTCGTGCCATTGCCGAAATTCAGAATCAGACCACCCGCTATCTGCGTGCACTCTGCAGAAAATAGCCTGATCCGGTTTTGTTTGTATTTCTAATTTCGATATGCTAGAATAAAAGACATGTCATACGATAAAAAAGTAAAAGAGGAAATAAGAGTATGTCAGATATGATATTATTTGATCTGGACGGAACCCTGACCGATTCCGGTCCTGGAATTACAAGATGCGTACAGTATGCGCTGGCATCCTTTGGCATCGAAGAGCCGGATCTGGAAAAACTGAACTGTTACGTGGGACCGCCGCTTCTGGAATCTTTCATGAATTTTGCAGGCCTTGGCTGCGAAGAAGCACAGCAGGCCATCACAAAATACCGGGAGCGGTACGAGGCAGAGGGCATTTTTGAAAATGAAGTATACGAGGGAATCCCGGAGGTTCTGGCGTATCTGAAAGAGAAGGGAAAAATTCTGGCGGTAGCATCGTCCAAACCGGAAAAATACGTGGAGCAGATCCTGGAGCATTTCGAAATCAGAAAGTATTTTACCGTAGTAACCGGTTCAGAAATGAACGAAACCAGAACCGACAAAGGAGAAGTCATCGCAGAGACGCTGCGCCGACTCGGAGCAGAAGACAGCCGTTCCGACGTGGTGATGGTTGGTGACAGAAGCTATGACGTAATCGGGGCAAGAGAAAACGGACTGCTCTGTGTCGGCGTATCGTATGGGTACGGCGGAAGAGAAGAACTCGAGGCAGCAGGTGCCGCAAAGGTATGTGATACACCGGAAGAACTGAAACTGCTGGCGGAGGATCCGAAAGAAGAGAAGAAAAGACGCGACCGCATCAAAAAAATGAAGCCGGAGCGTATCCCGTGGCTGACAAGAGGAGAAAGTGGAACAGGAATCTTTGCGCAGAAAGAGAAAAAAGCAGAGAATATAAAAGAAAAAAGGACAGCGAAAACAGAGCCAAAAACGGAGGAAATCGTAATTCCTATCCAGCGGAAGCTATGGCGTCTTTTAAAACCGCTTCTGACGTACGAACTGTTTCTGATCGGAGCAACCGTACTTCTGGCGCTGATCCTGATGACGTTTACGACCGGCGGTTATCTGGAAGAGCGTATGCACGCGACATCCGTTCTTGCATCAGCAATCGGCAGTCTGGCGGCGATCCCGGTTCTCTGGAAACAGTACAAAAAAGATGAAGGCATGTTCCCGAAACCGGAAAAACGGTGGAGTGCGGCAGAGGCAGCCGCCTGTATTCTGCTGGTTATGACCTTCGGCCATCTCCTGAATACTGTAATGAACGTGACCGGCTTTACCAGAATCTTTTCCGGCTATCAGGACATGGCATCAAAGATTTATGAAGGACAGAACCCGCTGCTTCTGATCCTGTCCGTCGGTGTGCTGAGCGCGGCCGCAGAGGAAATTGTTTTCCGCGGCATGATTTACCGCAGGGCAAAAGATTTCTGGGGAACCGGCTGGGGCATCGCAGCATCATGTCTGCTGTTCGGTGCATATCACGGCAATGTGACGCAGTTTGTCTATGCAGCCGTGGTAAGTGTGCTTCTGATCCTTATTTATGAGCGGTGCGGAACACTCCTTGCCCCGGTTCTTGCGCACATGGCAGAAAATATCTGGGGACTTTACCGGAGCCAGTTCGTATCCTGGATGACCCAAAAAGCACCGGCAGGTGCATGGATGTTCATCTTTTTGGAAGCGGTAATCTGCGCCGGAACATTCTGGTATCTGTTTTTAAAGGATAAACAGGGAAAAACACAAAAATAACAGAAAAAAACCGCAGAATCCGCGAAAAAAATGCTTGTCATGAAAAAAACTCTGTGATACAATCTTACTGTTGCACAATAAGCACCCATGCGGTACCAAGGATGGTGCCTGTTTTTTGAAAAACAGGTTCCAAGGTGAAAAAACATGGGGAAGAATAAAACCATAAGGAGATAAAACAATGAGCGTAATTTCAATGAAACAGTTACTGGAAGCCGGTGTTCATTTCGGACATCAGACAAGAAGATGGAATCCTAAAATGGCTCCGTACATCTACACAGAGCGTAATGGTATCTACATCATCGACCTGCAGAAATCTGTAGGAATGGTAGATGACGCATACAAAGCTGTTGCAGACATCGCAGCAGACGGCGGCACAATCCTTTTCGTAGGAACCAAAAAACAGGCTCAGGAGCTATCGCTGTTGAGGCAGAGCGCTGCGGAATGTACTATGTAAACGAGAGATGGCTCGGCGGTATGCTGACCAACTTCAAAACCATCCAGAGCCGTATTGCAAGACTGAAAGCAATCGAGACCATGGAGCAGGATGGCACCTTCGAAGTTCTTCCGAAAAAAGAAGTCATTGAGTTAAAGAAAGAGCTTGCAAAACTGCAGAAAAACCTTGGCGGTATCAAAGAAATGAAGAGACTGCCGGACGCTATCTTCGTAGTAGATCCGAAAAAAGAGAGAATCTGCGTACAGGAAGCTCATACACTGGGAATTCCGCTGATCGGTATCTGCGATACCAACTGCGATCCGGAAGAGCTTGACTATGTAATTCCGGGTAATGACGACGCTATCCGTGCCGTAAAACTGATCGTTTCCAAAATGGCAGACGCAGTTATCGAGGCAAAACAGGGCGAGGCTGAGGAAGCTGCATACGAAGAAGCAGCAGAGACAGACGCTGAATAATTTACGCGAAGTAATGAACTGGGGGGAACTTGAAATTCAGGTTCCCTTCGGCGAATCTCACAATAGCAGACCGGCATGAAGATGCAGTCTGCTGAATCACGTATACGGAGGAATAAAACAATGGCTATTACAGCAGCAATGGTAAAAGAGTTAAGAGAAGTAAGCGGTGCTGGTATGATGGACTGCAAGAAAGCTCTTACAGCTACCGAAGGTGATATGGACAAAGCAATGGAGTTCCTGAGAGAAAAAGGACTTGCTACTGCTCAGAAAAAAGCTGGCAGAATCGCAGCTGAGGGTATCGTTATGCTGAACGTATCCGAGGATGGAAAGAAAGCTGTCGCTGTAGAAGTAAACGCTGAGACAGACTTCGTTGCAAAGAACGAGAAATTCCGTGGCTATGTAGCACAGGTTGCAGAGCAGGCTATGGATACAACTGCAGCAGACGTAGAAGGATTCCTGGCAGAGCCTTGGAAATTCGATACCAACGAGACCGTTGGCGAAGAGCTGGCTCATCAGATCGCTACCATCGGCGAGAACATGAACATCCGTCGTTTCCAGCAGGTAAAAGAGGAGAACGGTTTCGTTGCTTCTTATACTCATATGGGCGGTAAAATCGGTGTTCTGGTTGACGTTGAGACAGATGTTGTAAACGATGACCTCAAAGAGATGGCTAAAAACGTTGCAATGCAGATTGCAGCTCTTCGTCCGCAGTACACAAACCGCGACGAAGTAAGCGCTGATTACATCGCACATGAGAAAGAAATCCTCATGGCTCAGATTCAGAACGACCCGAAAGAGTCCCAGAAACCGGAAAAAGTTATCCAGGGAATGATCCAGGGCCGTATCAACAAAGAGCTCAAAGAGATCTGCCTGCTTGATCAGGTATACGTAAAAGCAGAAGACGGAAAACAGTCCGTAGCTCAGTATGTAGCACAGGTTGCAAAAGCAAACAACGCAACCGTAGCAGTAAAAGGCTTCGTTCGTTTCGAGACCGGTGAAGGAATCGAGAAGAAAGAAGAGAACTTTGCTGAGGAAGTTGCTAAACAGATGAACGCATAATTCAACTGTGAATTTGTAAAAATAACGCAAAAATATAAAACCCTCATAAATGTGCAGAAAATACACGATTTATGAGGGTTTTTTACTGTCACAGGCAGTATCCATCGGAAATGCAGTAAGTGCCCTGAAGGATACCGTCCCCGGAGATTTCTCGGCAATGAATCTTTCGGAGATTTGTGAATTAATCCAGGAACATAAATCGAATGGTCCGGTAATGGAGATGAAACGTTAAACATAAGAAAAGAGGAACAAATTTGAAAAACAAGACAAAAGAAACTGGCCGAAAGCAGTGATTCAGATCCTTTCTTTCCTGCTGATCCCGGGCTTGTTTGAGGCGCAGTTTTCTGCGGTTGGGACGATTATTTCCGCAGTTTATCAGGGGACGGTTTCGTGGGAACGGATCAGGTATTCGGTATGGATGGTGCTGGCGACGGTTCCGGCGGTGATTATTGTGGGACGGTTTTTCTGCGGATATTTCTGCAGCTTCGGGGCTGTGCAGGATTTTCTGTGGTTTGCAGGAAATAAGCTGAAAAAGCGGTTTCGAAAAGCAGGTGCGAAAAACCTGCATTCAAATTCAAAGAAGAGTGGAAGAAATGTTCCAACAGGCTGGATCAAATATGGTGTGCTCCTGTTCTGGGCAGTCTTCGTATGGAGCGGTATGATAAAATGGAACATCGCAGGGCCGTGGCAGGTGTTTGGACAGTACAGTTCCATCGGACACTGGCCGGGTGTGAAGCCGATGTTTTCGATTGGCGGTGCGCTGATTCTGGTGATTTTCGTCGGATCCGTCTTAATCCAGCGCTTTTTCTGCCGGTATCTCTGTCCCATGGGAGCCATCTACAGCCTGATTTCCAGATGTACGCTGTTAAAAATTGTAAAACCGCGGAGCAAATGCGGAAGCTGCCGTCTCTGTACTGCAAAATGTACCATGGGAATTGATCTGACAGAAAAAGAGCAGACGGCAGGCGGCGAGTGTATTGGATGCGGGGTATGTATAAACGGATGTCTGAAGAACAATGCACACTGGAAGTACCGATACAGCGTGTGGATCGGTGTCGGGGTGACCTGCCTTACGATTGCAGCGTCACAGTTCCTGATCCGGAGCGAGAGCGGTTCCGTTGGTAAGACAGCAGGTGATGCGGCCATTGATACGGCAGAACAGAATCTGGACAGCAGATTCCAGGACGGCACTTATTCCGGAAGTGGAGAAGGCTACCGCGGAACCGTGACCGTTTCCGTAAAAGTGGAACAGGGAACGATAACCGGACTGACGATAGAGAACGCCGAGGATGATCAGACATATCTGGACAGAGCAAAGTCAGGAATCTTTTCGGAAATCATGAAAAACAGAGTGCCGAGGAGATAGATACCGTTTCCGGCGCCACCTACAGCAGTAAAGGGTTGATTGAGGCCACTCAAAATGCGTTAAAAGAAGCCGCCGGAGATGAGAATACTGTACAGGAAAATACAGCATCTGAATCGACGGATACAACGGAAGAAAAACAGGCATTCCTGGACGCCGGCCGTTTCCACGACCTGAAAGACGGCATCTGCACGGGTACCGCCGATGCCTTCCGCGGGGATGTCGAAGTGCAGGTAACGGTAGAAAACCAGAAAGTGACCGACATCTCCATCCTTTCCTACTGCGACACCGAGGAATACTTTTTCCGTGCAGCGCCTTACGTGATAGGGCAGATGAAAGAAGAACAGAGCCTTAACATCGACGCTTGAGCGGTGCCACCTACAGCAGCAACGGTATCATTCACGCCACCGCCAATGCACTCGAAATCCCGGAAGACGAATATGCACCGCGTCCTGGCCGGGATCTGGCACATAAGCAGAAAGAGCACGGTCATATTGTAAAACATACGATCGAGAGCCAGGAGCAGTATGAAGAAAAAGTAAAAGAATACGAAGACGCACAGAATTAAAAAACAAAAATAATCTCAAAATAAGCACTGTAAATACATTCATCTGTATTTGCAGTGCTTTTCTGCTGTAACAGAACCCCGCCCGACTGCATCAAAATATAAAAATTTAACAATCATTTGATATAGACCTTATAGGAACAGGATAGCAGTTAAAATACAAATGTGCTACGATCGTGATTGTAGTAAAAAATATTCTGAAAGAATGGCAGGAACAGTAAAAATACAGCGGTTAGGCTGGAGTCTGGAATGGATGCAGCGCATATCTGAAAAAGGAAACGAAAACCTGGGACAGCTGGGATATACGGATCATTCGCAGAAACACTGTATGCAGGTTGCCCATCATGCAGAGTACGGTACACTTCTTGCAAATGAACTTTTAAAAGAAACGGATATGACGTTGGAAGACAGAGTAACCATCGTTCCTCGGTTCTGCAGTTATTGCAGCTGTAAAACTGGCAGGCGGAACGATCAACGTGGCGGTTGCATGCCTGGCGATTTTATTTGCACTGGGATTTGTTTTCCTGAAAATTGCAGATCGGCAGCCGATGGCGGGGGAGAGATAAAACAGAACATAGCATAAAAATCTCAAAGCAGGAGAGAAATCCGCTTTGAGATTTTTGCGTTTCACTCCGGGGTTCCGCAATGAGAGGTTTTGTGGTACAATAAGCAGTGAGTCGGGCCGCAGGGGATGAGGGGCCTGAAAAATATGAATCATACAGACAGGATGAAACAAAATGGAAAAACCAAAAACTGGCGGTAGGCATTTTAGCGCATGTCGATGCGGGAAAGACGACGCTGGCAGAGGGAATTTTATATAAAACAGGCCAGATCCGGAAAGCCGGAAGAGTGGATCACAAGGACGCCTTTCTGGACACGGAGGAACTGGAAAAAGCAAGGGGTATCACGATCTTTTCCAAACAGGCCGTGCTGAAGCTGAACGAGACGGAGGTCACACTCCTTGACACGCCGGGCCATGTGGATTTCTCGGCGGAGATGGAGCGCACTTTACAGGTCATGGACTATGCGGTTCTTCTGATCAGCGGTGCGAACGGCGTGCAGGGTCATGTGGAAACCCTGTGGCGGCTGCTCGCGCGGTATGAGATCCCGGTCTTTCTCTTTATCAACAAGATGGATCAGCCGGGCACGGATGCGGAAAAACTGCTGGAAGAACTGCAGAGCCGTCTCTCAGAGCACTGCCTGAATTTCTCGCAGGATCTCCAGAACGCAGAATTGCTGGAAGAACTCGCCATGTGTGATGAGGACGTGCTGGAGCAGTATCTGGAAACGGGAAGCGTGGAAGAAGACCAGATCCGCACGATGATCGCAGAGCGGAAGGTTTTTCCGTGCTGCTTTGGCTCTGCACTCAAGATGGAGGGTGTGACGGAATTTCTGAAAATTCTGGACCGGTTTACAAAAACGCCGGAGTACGGCGGGGATTTTGGCGCGCGCGTCTTTAAGATTTCAAGGGACACTGCAGGAAACCGTCTGACGCATCTGAAAATCACGGGCGGCGTGCTGAAGGTGAAGCAGATGCTCGGCGAAGAAAAGGCAGACCAGATCCGCATTTATTCCGGTGCGGGCTATACGATGGTACAGGAAGCACCGGCGGGGACGATCTGTGCCGTAACGGGACTGAACAGCACCTTCTCCGGTCAGGGCATCGGCAATGAAACCGAGGCGGAAAAACCGGTGCTGGAGCCGGTGCTGACGTACCGCATCGAGCTTCCGCCGGACTGCGATGTCCATCAGATGCTTGGAAAGCTGCGCCAGTTAGAAGAAGAAATCCCGGAGCTCCACATTGTCTGGAATGAGCGCCTCGCGGAAATCCATGCGCAGGTCATGGGTGAGGTGCAGATCGAGATCTTAAAGAGTCTGATCCACGAGCGTTTCGGCGAATGGGTGGAATTCGGAGCCGGAAATATTGTATACAAAGAGACGATCCGCAGTACCGTGGAGGGTGTCGGCCATTTCGAGCCGCTGCGCCACTATGCAGAAGTCCATTTGCTGCTGGAACCGGCAGAACCGGGCAGCGGACTGCAGATTGGAACCGTCTGCAGCGAGGATATCCTGGACCGCAACTGGCAGCGTCTGATCCTCACACATCTGCTGGAGCGGAAGCATCCCGGCGTGCTGACCGGGTCGGAAATTACAGATATGAAAATCACATTGGTCAAGGGTCGTGCGCATATCAAGCACACCGAGGGCGGCGACTTCCGCCAGGCGACGTACCGTGCGGTGCGGCAGGGACTGAAAAAAGCAGAATCCGTTCTGCTGGAGCCGGTCTATGCGTTCCGTCTGGAAATTCCGTCGGAATCGACGGGACGGGCGCTGAACGATATCCGGCGGATGTACGGCAGCTTTGAACCGCCGGAAATGGAAGGCGATATGACAGTGATCACCGGAACCGCACCGGTTGTGACGATGCGGGATTATCAGAAAGAAGTAACTGCTTACAGCCGGGGACGCGGAAGAGTGTTCTGTACCTTAAAGGATATGAGCCATGTCACAACGCGGAGGAAGTGATTGCTCCATCGGTTACGATTCCGAGGCGGATGTGGAAAATCCGACGGGTTCTGTGTTCTGTGCCCACGGGGCAGGCTTTGTCGTTCCATGGAATGAAGTGGAAGACATATGCATCTGGAATACACGCTGGAAAATCCGGAAGAAGAAAGCGATTCAGCCGAATCTGCGGCAGACCGGATCGGCGGAGCATCCTCTGTGCAGAAAGCAAAAAAAGCATCCGACCGCGTGCCGATGGCAGCTTCCCTGCAGGAGGCAAAGGAGCTGGAAGAAATCTTTACGAGGACATACGGCAAAGTGGAGCGGAAGCGCGCCGGTTTCGAGCGGCGGACACGTCCGGCCACCTCGTCATCCGGCATCGGGGATCCCAAATATGCAAAATCAAACCGCCCGAAGGAGCCGCAGGAGGAATATCTGCTGGTGGACGGCTATAACATTATTTTTGCATGGGATGATTTAAATGAGCTGGCGAAGTATAATATTGAGAGCGCCAGAGGAAAACTGATGGACATCCTGTCAAATTATCAGGGATATAAAAAATGACGCTGATTCTTGTCTTTGATGCCTACAAAGTAAAAGGCAACCAGGGTGAGGTCGGCATGTACCATAATATTCATGTCGTTTATACGAAAGAGGCGGAGACGGCTGACCAGTACATCGAGAAAACGGTTCACAGGATCGGCCACAACGGCAACGTAACGGTGGCTTCCTCGGACGGTCTCGAGCAGATCATCATTATGGGAGCGGGCGCGCATCGTCTCTCCGCACGGGATCTGCGCACCGAGATTGAACATACAAACGGCCAGATCCGGGAAAACTATCTGGAGAAAGAACAGAAAACGAAGTCGTACCTGCTGGAGAACGCCTCCGGAGAACTGGGAGACTTTTTAAAAGAGCTGGAAGAAGAGCGAAAAAAAGAGAGTAAAAAGAGCAAAGGAAAGGCTTAAGATGAATTACGCAATCATACTATCGGGGGGAATCGGAACGAGAATGCAGATGGGGGATTTTCCGAAGCAGTATCTGGAAGTGGAAAAGAAACCGATTCTGCTGTATACGCTGGAGCAGTTTCAGAAAAGCAGTGCCGTTGAGAAAATCGTCATCGTGGCGGCAGATGCCTGGAGAGAGAAGATCCGCGGATGGATGGAAGAAGACGGGATTACGAAATTTCTCGCCTTTGCGGATGCCGGGGATACGCGGCAGGAATCCATTCATAATGGCCTTACCGTCTGCATGGAGGATTCCGTATCGGAGAACGACGGTGTGATCATCCACGACGGCGTGCGGCCTCTGGTGAGCGAACAGCTGATTGGCGACTGCCTTGCGGCGCTTGCCGATCATGAGGCTGTATGCCGGTGCTGCCGATGAAGGACACGATCTATCAGAGCAGCGACGGAACGAAAATTGACCATCTGCTGGAGCGCAGCACGCTGTTTGCCGGTCAGGCGCCGGAAGCTTTCCGGCTGCATCCGTACGCGAAGATCAACCGGGAAGCATCGGAAGAGGAGCTGTCCCTCACAAGGGGAACAAGTGAAATTGCCTACCGCCATGGAATGGATGTGGCGATGATCCCAGGGGATGAGCGGAACTTTAAGATTACAACAAGGAGCGACCTGGAGCGTTTCTGTACGATTGTGGAAGGAGAAACGAAATGAGAGCATACGAGCTGCATGGAGTCAATGATTTAAGAAGGGAAGACATCGAAAAACCGGAAATCCCATCCGGCTGGGTTCTGGTGCAGGTAAAGGCATCAGGAATCTGCAGCTCCGATATTCCGCGGATTTTCACAAACGGAACATACCATTTTCCAACGATTCCGGGTCACGAGTTTTCAGGCGTGGTTGCCGCATACGGCGAGGGTGTGCCGGAAGAGCGAGTTGGAAAACGGGTCGGCATTTTCCCGCTGATCCCATGCCGCACCTGCCCGCAGTGCCGGCAGAAAAAATATGAGATGTGCGAACACTACGATTACCTCGGCTCGCGCCGGGACGGCGGCTTTGCGGAATACGTAGCCGTGCCGGACTGGAACCTGATGGAGCTGCCGGAAAACGTCAGCTTCCGCGAGGCAGCAATGCTGGAGCCGCTCTCTGTGGCGCTTCATGCGGTGAAACGAAGCGGTGTGAAGCCGGGCGATACCGCAGCAGTGATCGGAACGGGCATGATCGGTTTTGCAGCGGCAGCGTGGGCGAAAGCGCTCGGCGCCGAAACCGTTTTTGTGATTGGACGGGGCGAAGCAAAACGTGCGATCGCAGAACAGATCCCGGGCATCTCATATGTGATGGAAGAGGAGAGTAAAGCGATTCAGGCGGATGTTGTAGTAGAAGCGGTCGGAACGCCGCAGGCCGTTTCCAGTGCAGTTCTTCTTGCGAGACCGGGCGGAAGCATCGTGCTGATGGGAAATCCATCGGGCGATCTTGCGATGGAAAAGAACGTGTACTGGCGCATACTGCGCAAACAGCTGAACCTGATGGGAACGTGGAATTCTTCTTATGAAAAAGATGAAGCCTGCGACTGGACGGAGGTACTCGATGCGCTTTCGAAGAAGAAAATCCCGGCACAGGCGCTGATCACGCACTGTTTCCCGTCCGAAAAGCTGATGGACGGACTGGAACTGATGAAAAATCATAAAGAGCCATACTGCAAAGTAATGGTTTCATGGGAGTAGAAAAATATGAGAAAAAGTCAGATATCGGCATCCATGATGTGCTCAAACCTTGTGGATCTGCAGGCGACGATCGATGTATTTGAAAAAGAAAAAGTCGAATATCTCCATATCGATGTGATGGACGGCGAGTTCGTTCCGAACTTCGGCCTTGGCGTCGACTACATCCGCGGACTGCGGGAACTGACGAGTATTCCGCTTGATCTTCATCTGATGATTAAAGACCCGGAGTACAAGCTGCCGTGGATCGGCATTCACAAAGAGGACATCGTGACGATTCATTATGAGAGCACTTTCCAGGTGCAGCGCGCGCTCGATTACCTCGTGCCGTACGGCTGCAAGCGGTTCCTCGCGATCAACCCGGCGACACCGATCGGGCAGATCGAGGAAGTGCTTGATTATATCGACGGCGTCAATCTTCTGATGGTGAATCCGGGCTTTGCCGGGCAGAAAATTGTGCCGAGTACGCTGCGCAAGGCGGAAAAGCTGCAGAAATTTCTGCAGGAGATGCACCGGGAGGACATCATTTTAGAAGTGGACGGAAACATTACGAAGGAGCACGGCGCGACGCTGCGTTCCTGTGGAGCCAGCATTTTTGTGGCGGGAACTTCGAGCATTTTCTGCACCGATGTATCGCACTTCGGAGAAAAAATCCGGGAATTCCGGAAAGCAGTGGAATAAGAAAAAGAACTGCCTTCCCGGGATGCACGGTTTGAAAAACAGACGAATACTGTAAAGTGAGAAATGACGGAGCGTGTCATATGGTAGAATTGCTTCTGCTTGCTGCGGCGCTCTCAGCCGATAACTTTGCAGTAAGCATCGGATATGGAAGCAACAATACGAGAATTTCACCAGGCATGACGGCGCTGCTGAATCTGTTTTGCAGTGCTGCCCTGGTTGCTTCCGCGCAGTTTGGAAAAAGATTTCTGCAGTCCGCAGGACCGGAATGGGGAACCAGAGTGGGTGCGGGCTGCTTTTTTCTTATGGGAACGCTGAAAATTTTTGAGGAACTGAGAAAACGCAGAAGAAAAAAGCAGGGAAAACCAGAAGCAAGACTGGAACATCTGGAAAAACAGCTCCACCCACTGGAATTTGGCCTGCTGGCGGTTTCGATGTCGGTGGATGGAATTGTCTCCGGCGTCTTTGCCGCGGATCTTCCGGTGACAGGAGGACAGATCTTTTTGCCTCCTTCGCGGTCGGAATGGCGGCGATGTATGCCGGAACTGCCATCGGAAAAAAGACGGGGCAGAAAAACGGCGGAAACGGAGCACTGTTCGGAGGAATTCTGTTCTATTTACTGGCGTTTTTAAAGCTCACATAGAATTACATGTAAGAAAGAAAAACCAGCAGATCCCGGCGTAAAATTGACAAGCCCGTGCAGATATGCTATAAAAGTAGGAGGTTTGCTGCTGGAAAATTAAAAAAACAGATGCAGCAGACAAAGTAAGAGAGGAAAATACATGATTTCAGTAGTAATCCCTTCGTACAACGGTGCAGAAACACTGTTTCAGGCAATCGACTCAGTCCTTTGCCAGACAACAAAAACCCCGCTGGAAATCCTGGTGATCGACGACAATTCCACGGACGATACGCTGGAAAAAATGGGGCGTTACGGAGAAAATGACCGGGTACGGTATATCCGGAATGAGACAAACAAAGGAGCGTCCGCATCCAGAAACCGCGGTGTACAGCTCGCAAAGGGCGATTACATTGCCTTTCTGGACGCGGATGATTACTGGGATCCCGAAAAACTGGAAAAGCAGGAAAAAGCCCTTGCAAAGACCGGTGATGTGCTCTGCTGTACGGGTCGGGAGCTGATTTACGATCAGGAACCGGAAAAGCAGAAGATCTTTTCTGTCCCGGAGCGGATCACCTACAAAATACTGCTGCGCGGCAACGTGATCGGCTGCTCGTCGGTACTGGCCAAAAGAAGCGTTCTGCTGGAATTCCCGATGGAAAAGGACGAGTGCCACGAGGATTATCTGGACTGGCTGCGGATCCTGAAAAATACGGGACAGCCTGCGGTGTGGATGAGCCTTTGCTGAAATACCGGCTGTCCAGCACAGGAAAATCGGGGAATAAACTGCATTCTGCAGGAATGACTTACCGTGTTTACCGCGAGCTGGGAATGGGAACGTTCCGCTCCCTGTACTGTTTTGCGTGCTATGCCGTAAACGGTGTGCGGAAGTATTACGGTAAGGGCAAAAAGAGAGGAAGAGATTGATGAACTATAAAAACAGGGAACAGTACAAACATCTGATGCGTGTCCTGGCGGTCGCGGCGATTGTGCTTCTGGAATGCGCTGTTTTTTCTGTGTTCTGGGACAGATACTATGCGAGCCACCTGTGGCTGGAGCCGTTCTGGGATAAGGGAAATCAGATTATCGTCGTGATCTACGGCATTTTTCTTCTGGTTTTCATGTACATTTACGGCGGCATGAAGATCGGCTACATGAAGGGAAGCAGCATCATCTATTCCCAGATGATGACGGCATTCTGTGCCAATGCGCTGATGTATCTGCAGATTATCCTGCTGTGGCGTCACCTGCCGTACATTCTGCCGATGGTCGGCATGACACTCGTGGACTTTGCGCTGGCAGGCATTGTATCCTGGCTTTTTGAGAAGACGTTTGCGCGTCTCTTTCCGCCAAGAGAGGTGCTTCTGATTTACGGTGAATACCCGATGGAAAGCCTGGAGCTGAAGATGAACCAGCGGCCGGACAAGTATATTGTAGCACATAAGGTGAGCGTGGAAGTGGGAGAGAAAGAGCTCTGCCGCCAGATTGACGCATACGGTCAGGAGGGCGTGATCCTGGGCGATCTTCATTCGGAGCTGCGCAACCGTCTGCTGAAATATTGCTATGCGAAAGAAATCCGTGTCTATCTGACGCCGAAGCTGTCGGATATTATGGTACGGAAAGCGGAAGCGCTCCATATTTTCGATACACCGCTTCTGCTCGCGCGAAACAGTGGTCTTTCGTTTGATCAGAGATTCTGCAAGCGCCTGCTGGATCTGCTCGTATCGACGATTCTTCTTGTGATCACGTCGCCGATTATGCTGATCGCAGCGCTCTGCATCAAGTTGTATGACCATGGCCCGGTGTTCTTTAAACAGAAACGTCTCACGATCGGCGGAAAAGAATTCTATGTCTACAAATTCCGAAGCATGATCGTGGATGCCGAAAAAGACGGCGTAGCCCGCCTGGCAACGAAGAACGACAGCCGCATTACGCCGGTCGGGAAGGTGATCCGCGCGACGAGAATTGATGAGCTGCCGCAGCTTCTGAACATTTTCAAGGGCGATATGAGCGTCGTCGGACCGCGCCCGGAGCGGCCGGAGATTGCAAAGGAATATGAGGAATCGATTCCGGAGTTTGCTTACCGTCTGAAAGTAAAGGCAGGCCTTACCGGCTACGCCAGATTTACGGAAAGTACAACACGACCGCATACGATAAGTTGAAGCTGGATCTGATGTACATAGAGAGCTATTCGATTTTAGAGGATCTGAAGCTGATTCTTGCAACCTTTAAGATTGTCTTCACAAAGGAGAGCACAGAAGGGCTCGAGGAAGGACAGACGATCAGCCTGAACGCAAAGGAAGAGGAGAAAAAAGATGTTTAATACCGAGGACGAAATTCTGCGCCGGCTGCAGGAAAAAAATCTGGAAATGGCCGTCATGTTTTACCACTGGTGCCAGAGAAACCATCTGACCTGTTATCTCTGCGGCGGCGGCTGTATCGGTGCAATCCGCCACGGCGGCTTTATTCCGTGGGACGATGATCTCGACTTTTTCATGCCGCGGAAAGATTACGAGAAGTTCCTGAAAATCTGGGATACGCAGGAGGAGAGTAAAATCTACAAGCTCGAGTACCCGAAAGAGGGCTTCTGCAATGCGCACACGTTTGCGAACATCCGCGACAGCCGCACCACGCAGGTGAAAAAGGAGCAGGTCGATATGGATCTCTGCCACGGCGTTGCGCTTGATATTCTCCCGATCGAGGGCTATGCACCGGGAAACCTTGCGCGGAAATGGCAGGTGATCGAGGGAAAGATTTTCCAGCTCTTCTGCACGCAGGTTATTCCGACCAAAGAACGCCACGGCGCGTTTATGCATTACCTGGGAACGATTCTGCTGGCGCTGGCTCCGACGCAGAAGATGCGGTACCGGATCTGGAAGCAGGCAGAAAACTATATTACAAAATTTGATATCGACAGCCCACGGGTGGACGGCATCACCGAGATGTGCGCACCGCAGGCGATTCTCCGGAAATATCCGAAAAAGATTTTTGCATCGGCGATTGAGGTTCCGTTCGAGAACGAGCGCCTGCCGATTCCGGTCGGATATGACACATATCTGCGCATGGCGTTCGGCGATTATATGAAACTGCCGCCGAAAGAACAGCAGAAAGGCCACCACGATGCGGCGTTTCTGGATCTCGATCATCCGTATGAGCAGTATAAGGGGATACACTACTGCTGTAAGAAATAAAGAAAGAGGATAAAACAATGCCGGAAATTTCAATCATTACCCGGTGTATCAGGCAGAAAAATTTTTAAAAAAATGTGTGGATTCCATTCTCTCCCAGTCTTTTACGGACTGGGAGCTGCTTCTTGTAGATGATGGAAGCACCGACAAAAGCAGTGAAATCTGCCGGACATACGCAGAACAGGATGCGCGGATCCGTTATCACCAAAAAGAGAACGGCGGCGTCAGTTCGGCGCGGAATGCGGGCGTTGCGCTTGCAGAGGGGCGTTATATCACGTTTGTGGACAGCGACGATTTCGCAGCGGAGGATCTTCTGGAAACACTGTATCGTCTGGCGGAAAAATATGATGCCGAAATGAGTATCTGCCGCGGATACGATCTCTATGAAGGAAGGCCGGTGCCGGATCTGAAACAGGAGGGAATCGAATCTGTGACCGACAGCGAGGAGGGACTGCGCCAGGTGATGAAGGCGCGCGTGTTCGGCGTGATGCGTGGGGCAAGCTGTATCGGAGAGAGATTTTCGAGGGCGTTGTCTATCCGGAGAAAACAATCGCCGAGGATGCATACGTCATCGTTCCGTTAATGGAGCACTGCCGGAAGGTGGCCTTTTCCACAGCACAGAAATACTATTATGTGCACCGGCGCGAAAGCCTCACGACAAGCGGTTTTCGCTGGTCAGATCTGGGTTCGGTGGAAGTATGGGATCATAATCAGAATGTCGTGGAAGAACGCCACCCGGCGCTGAAAAAAGAAGCAGGTGTGCGCTGCTGCTGGGCGCGGTTTTTCGTGCTGGACAAGCTGATGCTGTTGGAAACCATGGACGCGGAGAAAAAGGCGCTTGCGAAGAGGCTGGCAAAAGAGCTTAAAAAGCATCCGCTTCTGGTACTGGAAGGCGATCACTTCACGAACGGGCGGAAAATCGCCTATCTGACCCTGTTTCTGGGAACCGGAATTTACCGGCAGTGCGTTCGTGCACTGTTCCGGAAAAGAAATTTATAAAAAATGCGGCAGAAACGAATGAGATTTTCGTTTCTGCCGCATTTTTATATGGATTTTTCTAGCTTTCTTTTTCGGAAAGCAGAACACCGTTTTTATCAAACACATACGTTGTTCCGTCAATTTTTTTCGTCCCGGTGACGCATCCGCCCCAGCTCTGGAAATAATATGTTTTTCCGTCAATTTCTGCCCAGCCGGTCTGCATGGAAGCATCATCGTTGAAGTAATACCAGTTGTTTTTATAATAGAACCACTGCGATTTTCTCGCACCGCCCCAGCTGTAGGTAAAGTACCAGACACCTTCCCGGATCACCCATTGGTTTGCCGGCATGACGCCGTTTTCATCAACAAAATAAAGATTGTTGTCATACGTAAAGGCTTCATCCGTTTTCCGTGTACAGTCCTCATTAATATAATAGTATTTATTCTGAAGCAGCAGCCAGCCTTTTTGTACGGCACCGCCCCAGCTTCTGAGATAATAATAGTTTCCATCCCATTTCAGCCACTGGTTCTGATACATTTTTCCGCTCTTATTTACAAAGTAGAGATTGTTGTCATACAGGAAACTTTCGTTCTGTTTTAGGGAACCGTCCGCATTCATAAAATACCAGGCGCCATCGATCTGATACCAGCCATTGGTTACGCAGGAATATTTCTGTACATAATACCAGGCACCGTCATGGTACAGCCAGGTGCTGCCGGAAATACCGCCCCAGGAAAGAAATTTGACGCGGTAACCGTTTAAGGTAAGTGTCGTATTGCGTGCGGCACCTCCCCATGTGTAAAAATAGTACATCGTTTTGGTCTCCGGATCAGCGTGCCATCCGGACGAATACATAATACCGGTATCCTTGGCGAGATAGTACCAGTTGTTGCTGATAAACTGCCATCCGGTCTGCATCTCACCGCTGCCGGAAAATAATAGTAATCTCCGTCAAGCAGAAGCCAGCCTGTTGCCATAACGCCGTCCGCGCCGAGGTAATACGTTTTGTGGTCGAGGGTGAGCCAGCGGTATACGGTGTTTCATCATCGTTGTAGTAATACCATTTTCCATCCCGTTTTACCCAGCCGATGACGTGGCGTTCGTTTGTGATCACGCCGTTTTCATCGGCGGTATATTCGATGCCCGTTTCTGTGTCGCGCCAGGAAGTGGAGCATACGAGAAGATGGCTGCTGTCTGCATAATATTTCTGTCCGCCGCGGGTGAAAAATCCGCTGTACGGGATGCCGTCATGATAAGCAACGAGCTTGGAAGAACGGCCGCGGTAAATTTCATAGGTATCATCCACGTTGGAAGTGACCGCGGAACCGGAAAAGTCAGCAATGACTGCCGGAAGATCGCCGGAATATTCTGTCGTGGAAAATACGCGCAGCCCCAGAGAGGTCAGGGTCTCGACGGTATCGTTATCCATAATACGGAAGTCACCGGTCTGGATAAAATATTCCGGGTTGACGGCAGCAAGATAGTCTGCATCGACAGCATTCGGATATCCGTGATGATTGGAAGTCATCAGATCAATGCTGTACAGCCCGTAGTTCGAAACAATCCGGCTGGCATCGCCTCGACGTCGTCGATATCGCTCGTCAGAAAAGCGCGGTGGTCGTTTGCGGAGGCAATTACACCAAGACAGAACTGGTTGGCGTCCTCTTTTGGACTTGTGAGATAATCTTCCTCGTAGTTAACAATCTGGATCTGGAAATTTCCAAAAGCAAAATCAGGAGATCCTTCTTCTGCGGAGGCGGCACCGGGATTCAGATGCTGGATCAGGGTCACACCTTCAGTCTCTTCTACAGCAGTAAGAAGCTGGTCGTAGACATAAAGATTGTCCCAGAGACGCGCAGTATTATAGATATAACTGTCATCATACGGGAGCAGATAAACCCGGTCGGGGGAATACAGCCGCACGATGGTATCGCCGGTTCCAATATGGTCGCTGTGCGGATGTGTTGCAACATAAAACTGCAGATTATCGGAGGTGACACCGAGGGAGTCCAGGTAGGAGAGTACCTCATCGTCGTAGCCGGTCGACGTTGTGATGCCGCTGCGCAGCGGATAACGCGGATCAGATCCGTCAGGGTAATCCCAGTCCTCGCCAGAGTCTACCATGCCGAAAATTTTCTGGCCATTATCGTCTACACTTTCCAGAACGATGGCATTGGAGCCGCTGTCGAGTGTCAGAATGTGAATTTTTGCTGTAGTATCAGCCGCATGTGTGTTTTCCGGGGTGAGAAAAAGAAAAGCAGCGGCAAGGGATGCCGCGCCGATGGAAAACACGGATCTGCGGGTATGCCGGGAAAAAGGCATATCAATGGCTCCTTTCGTAACATATATCATTAAAACAAAAAGTAAAACAGCCGGGCGGAAAATAAGCGCTCGACATCACAATTATACAAAATTTCAGGGAAAAGTCAATGTTTATTAGAATTTCGATTACTTGACGCAGACAGGGCATCATGTTAGAATGAGTGGGATTGGGAATGTAAGGAAAAGAAAGGAACCAAACATGATTACCTTATTAAAAATGCCGGCACTGTTTCTGGGAATGCTCGCGGTGTTCTGCTGCCTGGGTTCTTTTTTTTATCAGAGAAAACAGGTATGAGAGCGGACATCTGGGTGAAACTGTGCTGTTTGGCTTTATTGCATATTACTTCTTATTTGAACTGATTTCTGTGCCGATGATGGTGCTCGGTGCAAAGCTGCATCTGCTCGCATGGGTATGGGCTGCTGTTGTGGCTGTCCTTGTAATTGCTTCCATCTGTCTTCATCTGGGAATGTGGAGAGAGTGGAGAAAAAGAAGCGGCGGTTTCTGGAGAGGAAAGACGGCGGCTTTTTATGTGATGCTGGTGCTGATTGGAATCCAGCTGTATTTTGTTGCTGCACTGCAGGAAAACGGCAGTGCGGATGCAGCGTATTATGTGGGAAGTGTGACAACGAACCTTGCGACAGATTCCATCAGCAGCTTTGACCCATATACAGGAAAAGCACTGGATTTTTTTAACATCCGTTATGTGTTCAGCATGTATCCGGCAGCAAATGCAGTACTGTGCCGTTTAACGGGCCTTCATCCGCTCGTAGTGACGAAGGTGATTCTCTGTATGATGACGGTAGTTTTAAGTTATCTCGTCTATGCACAGATCGGAAAGGCGCTGTTAAAAGAAAAACAGATGGTATGGGTGCTCCTGTGCTTTATCAGTGTTGTGAATCTGAATTTTCATACGATCTTTTCGAATGCGTCGTTCCTGCTGACGAGGGGATACGAGGGAAAGGCCGTATTGTGCAATATCATCCTCCCGTTTCTGTTTTATCTTGGCCTGCGCATGTATCAGGAGAAAAACGGAAAGAGAGTCTGGCTGCTGTTTTTCATGACAGGCGTCGCTGCGATTGACCTTACGATGTCATCCATGATGACCGTACCGGTGGCCATGAGTGCTGTGATTCTGCCGAATCTTGTGCGGAAAAAACGCTGGGGACAGAGCGGCTCTATCTGCTTGCTGTGCTGCCGTGTGTGCTGGTGCTTGGGGTCTATCTCCTTGGTGTGCGCGGTATCCTGCAGATTCCGGTTGTGCGGTAGAAAGGAGAAAATGTGGGCGGAATAAATCTGAATGAGAGCGGCCTCGATTTTGTGAGACAGGTCTTTGTGACGTTTGGAGGAAACACAACCGTACTGACGCTGTTTCTGCTGTCGGTGCTGTATCTCGCTTTAAAAGGAAAAAAGGAAGAGCGGTATGTGTTCGTAACAACCGCTGTTTTTCTGGCCTTTACGGTATACAATCCATTTGCGGTGAAATATATCCTGGGAAAACTTGGAATGGTCAATGTCTATTACCGGTTTTTCTGGATTCTGCCGATGGTACTGACCATCGGATATGCCTGCACGAAAGTTGTGGGCGGGCAGAAAAAAGGCTGGAGACGGTATCTGACCGCGGCTGCGCTGGCAGCGGTCATCTGTTTTGGCGGAAATTCCGTACTGGCTGGCGGACTGCCGAAGCTGCCGGATAACCAGTACAAGATGCCAGATGATCTTCTGGCCGTCTGTACGGTGCTGCACGAAGAAGCGGGAGAGGGAACCGTAAGAGTTGTCTTTGAACCGGATTTCAACCTGATCGTGCGGCAGTATGATGCTTCGTTTGAACTGGTTCTGGACCGCGATATGGTTCTGACCTATCAGGGCTCCAATACGGTATCAACTGATGCACTGACCGAGCAGGAAATTGAAGACGAAACAAAGATCCTTCAGATTATCACACAGATGGATCTGTCGCTGGATCAGAAAGAATTTTACAGAAGTCTTAGGGAAATGAATGCAGAGTATATTGTACTTTCGAGCAGTTCAGCGGCAGTATCCTATGTGGAAACAGCGGGGTGCATCCCGGTAAGAGAAGTAGAAGGGCATATCATTTTCCGCGTGGAAGAAAAGTAAGAAGGAGGACTTGTTTTTGAATAAGGCAAAAGATTATATTCAGCTGCACCTGAATATCCTGCTGTTTTCTCTGACGAGTGTGTTCTCGAAAGCAGCATCGGTTCAGCTGAACGGGGAGGAATCAAAAATCCTCTATTATATGTATTTTTATTTCTGATGGTTGCAAACTGTGGCATTTACGCTATTGCATGGCAGAAGGTAATCAAAAAATTCTCTTTGTCAACCGCATATGCAAACCGCAGCGTCTATCTGATCTGGTCCCAGATCTGGGCCGTGCTCATTTTTCATGAAATCTGACGGTAAAAAATATCATCGGCCTTCTGATTGTGCTGGTGGGAGTTATGGTGGTGCAGCGATATGAATAAATATATGATTTTAATGCTGATCTGTACAATGTTTTCCGCAGTATCACAGATTCTGCTGAAACAAAGCGCCAACGAGGAGCATGCATCTGCACTTCGCGAGTATCTGAACTGGCGCGTGATTGTGGCGTATCTGATTTTTGGCAGTGTACTTCTTTTAAATACGTATGCCTACACACAGGTAGATTTGAAATACGGTCCGGTGTTGGATACCTTTACGTACGTCTTTGTCCTGCTGCTTTCCTTTGGCGTTTTGAAAGAAAAGGTATCAAAAGGAAAGCTGATTGGGAATCTGATTATTATCCTGGGGGTACTGGTGTATACATTGCCGTAAAACGTTCCGATGATGGAAAGAAAGCGATATCAGCTAAGCTGTCCTTGTCCTTTGAAATAGGGGGTCTGCGTACAACAAACGAAAGGCTTTTGATTATGAATAAAGAAAAAAATAGATTATCGTTTTAAGATATTATATGCTGTGGCGATTCTGATGGTTGTTGCGGGACATTGTGATGGTGGTGGAATTTCTTTGGACTTTGCGCAATGGTTTCCGTATGAGGGAATCCATCTGGCGCTGTTTACTTTTTGTTCAGGATATTTTTTTAAAGATGCAGCACTGAAACGACCGGGGAGATATGTCTGTAAAAAGCTTCGTACCCTGATACTTCCAATGTATGGGTATACGATTGCGTATGGGCTGCTTGTCAGGTTATTACATCGGTGGGGCTTTCAAATCGGTGGAAAATTTAATTTGCACAATATTCTGATTTCACCTTTAAACGATGGGCATCAGTTTGTTCTTAATATGGCCGGCTGGTATATTGTGCCCTTGTTTATGGTAGAAATATTAAATTTTATGATTCGGGCATTTTTTAAGCGAAAAGGATGGCAGATACCGGAATGGATATTTTTTGCAGGGGCAGTACTTATTGGAATGGGCGGCAATTTTTTGGCGATTATGGAATATCGCACCAGCTGGTGGCTGACAGTGGTCAGAATTCTGTATTTTGCTCCGTTTTATGCAATGGGTATTTTTTATAAAAAGATACTGGAGAAATATGTGGACAGGATTCCATCTGTAGTGTATTTTGCGATTGTGTTTGCTGCAAAACTTATGATTTTTCTTCATTATAAAACTAGGTTGCTTATACGCCAGCGTGGTGCAATGACTTTAATCAAGGACCGGTCATGCCAATTATTATTGGTTTTTTGGGAATTGCACTTTGGATGTGGATTGCAACGATAATGGAACCAGTACTTGGAAGAAAAAAGTGGATTAATCTTCTTGCAGACAACACATTTTCGATTATGGAAAATCAGTTTTTGGGTTTTTTACTTGTAAAAGTTGCTTTCGGAACAATTGCGAATGGCACAAAGCTGTTTTTGAAGTTTGACTGGTCAAGATGTAAAAGTGATATTTGGTGGTATTATATGCCGAAGGACGTAGAACAGACAAAAATTCTGTATTTATTAGCAGCGATTTTTGTTGCCTTACTGATCCAGTGGATCCTTACACAGGTGAAAAAAATGGGAAAAAACATATTTTTGTACGTAAGACAATAGTTAAGCGTATACTGCTTTAAATATTTTGCAAGATAAAAATCCCGCAGAAAAAGAAATGAAAACTTTTTCTGCGGGATTTTATTTTATATTGCATAGATCTGAATCGTTATCAAATTTTTATTGATAATCGATAGGAGACAGGTCGTGAGGATCATCTTCCGCAGAAGAGCCTAGATGTCTGATGGTTTTGGAATTATCCTCATTTTCAGAGAAATCGTCCTCATCTATTCCAGAAGAAGAACTTTCGACTGTGGAATCCAAATCGTTTTCTGTAAAAGAAGAAGCGGAGGAAATGTCACTTACCGAAGTGGAGTCGGGTGTTTCCTCTTCCAATTCAGGATTTGTATCGCAAGGACCCTCGATGAGATGGTAATCCGACTCGGAAAAATGATACCATTTCCCATCCTCAAGCTTTTGCCAGCCGGAAACCGCGTGGCCGTCCTTATCAATAAAATAAGACTGCTTACCGTCAGCCCAGAGCTGATGTGGATTGTAAGTTACCCATTCGTTATTGGCAAATCGATCTTCTTCCTTAATATAAAATTTCTGATATTCGCCATCGCCGACCCAGACGGGGGTAAGATCAGCATCAAGTTCATCGAAGAATCGGGAGCCATAGAGAGCTGGCGATTCAGTTCATCGAAGCCAAGTTCTTCGGCAAGTGTAGGCTTGTCTGAAAAAAGATTCGTACCAAGTCCAAGACGGTCACCGTCAATGACAGCTCCAAGGCTTGCGAGAGTAGTTGGGAACATATCCATCGTGGTGAAAATCCGATTTTTTCATGAACCGGAAGAATAGGTGAATTTAAAATAGCGTTATAAGTAGAACGTTGATAATCTTCATCGATGTTTTCACAAAAATCAGAGTCCATGGTCAGATGATCACCGGAAAGAATTATAGTCGTGTTTTCATAAAAAGGCTGTTCCTTGATCCAGTCTATAAACTCACTGACACGGGAACTGGAGCAGTCAATCACCATACCGTAGTGGTCATCTCCGTACTGCTTTTCATCACACTCGTCACATTTGTAGCCGTCCTCGAAGTGGGTGGCAACAGTCAGCATACTGAAGTTGAACGGTTCGTCATTCTTGGAAATCTCCGTCAGTTTATCTTTTGCATACTCAAACAGTTTGGCATCTTCATAGCCCCACCACTGGTAGTAGCCTTCCGGGATCAGTCCCTCGCTGATCGCCCAGTAGTAATCGTCAATTTCATAATCACCGTGCGAAGTGAAGTAATTCTTCCGTCCGCCGAATGCGGCATCGGAACCCATCATAAAGTACTGTTTGTAGCCGGCTTCATTGAGAACGTCGCCAAGTGTTGAAAGCTGCGGAAAAAAGCTGTCCTGATAAGCCATCTCATTGCCTTGAATCGAAAGCTTCAGCGGAAGACCGGAAGTCTGTGCAAAGAGACCGCCCATGGTCCAGGTGGTTCCGGTTGTCGGATAAGCGCCGCCCAGCTTGTCGGAGTTGGAAAAATTGATATTGTCCAGGGCAAGATTAGTCAGGGCGGGAATAAAATTGTGGTCGTAAGCACCGCCGTCTTTTTTATCAGAATAGGTGCTTTCCATTGATTCCAGATAAATATAGATCAGATTCCGTTTCTTTTCCGGGAATGTAATCGTTGTCTGGGACGGATTGACGTAATTATCTTCGATCAAAGTGCTGTAGCTGTTCTGAATGTGCAGGTAAGTATCGATATCCAGCGTCGTCCAGACATTATAAAGAGAATAGGAAGAAAGAGCGATTCCCAGGGCAATGCAGATGCAACCGAGAATGATTTCCACTTTCTTCCGATGGCGCAGGATAATAAAAAGCGCGATCAGAATAGCAAGAACGGCAAAAGAGATCATGCCGCAGGACCAGACGTAACTCCAGAGCACATCCTTGCTGGTACCCTCAAGGGGTGCCTTTAAGTGATAAACAAGTTCTTCCATATCAAGATGCGCCCAGGTCGCGAGCATCCAGCGGGAAGACGTAAAAAGAAGGATCCCAAGGAATCCTAACAGAACGGAAAGAATGGAAAAAAGTATCTTTCCAACATGCTGTACTTTTTTGCGAGACACAGTAAATAACCTCCAGTTTTCTTTAGTGTTTTATAATAGGTAACAAACAGGTAGCGTTAGGTATAAAATATAACTGGGAACTTACGATATTATAACAGAAACTTACGAAAAAATAGTATTTTCTTAAAAAATACGAGTGGAAAATGAAAATCCGGGAATTTACATGAAAAGCGGCGGGGCGGGCGTGAAAATGGGTTCTTGAGTTTCTCAGAAAAGAATGGTATAATAGCAAAGATTGTAGACACAAAAGAGGTCAAAAAAAGATCTGTTCACATTTTTGTGGAGAAGAGAAAGGAAAGAAAAATGGGAAAAATTAAAGTAGAATCTTGTGAAATTGAAGGATTAAAAGTAATTACCCCAACCGTATTCGGCGATGAGCGCGGATATTTTATGGAGACATACAATTACAATGATTTTAAAGAAGCCGGCATTGATGTCCAGTTCGTACAGGATAACCAGTCTGCATCCAAAAAAGGTGTCCTGCGTGGACTTCACTTCCAGATCAATTACCCGCAGGACAAACTGGTACGCGTGGTAAACGGAGAAGTATTCGATGTTGCGGTTGACCTTCGCGAGGGATCCAAAACCTACGGAAAATGGTTCGGCGTCCTGCTTTCCGCAGAAAATAAGAAACAGTTCTTTATTCCGAAGAACTTTGCACATGGATTTATCGTACTCTCTGATTATGCAGAGTTTGCTTATAAATGTACCGATTTCTATCATCCAAACGATGAGGGCGGTCTGTACTTTGACGATCCGGAGATCGGCGTGGAGTGGCCGATGCCGGAAGGAATGACAAAAGAAGATCTGATTATTTCGGAAAAAGATCATAAATGGGGCGGAATTAAGGATTTAAAGAAATAAGGAGTAAAAAACATTTATGAACGTATTCAAAGAACTTTATCAGAACCGGAAACTGATCTGGAAACTGTCAAAAAATGATTTCCGCAATAAATTCGCCGGAGCGTATTTTGGCATTATATGGGCATTTATCCAGCCGATGGTGACGGTTGCTGTTTATTTTGTCGTGTTTCAGCTCGGACTGCGTGTACAGCCAGCTGCCACTGGATATCCGTATATCTGCTGGCTGGTTTCCGGTATTATTCCGTGGTTCTTCTTTTCTGATGCACTGCCAAGTGCGTCAAATTGTCTGCTGGAATACAGTTACCTGGTAAAGAAGGTTGTATTTAAGATCAGTGTGCTTCCAATTGTGAAGGTGATTTCAGCATTGTTTGTACATTTGTTCTTTATTGCATTTGCAATTTTAATTTTTGCATTGATGGGAAAACTCCCGCCGGTTCAGATTATCCAGATCGGTTATTATACCTTTGCAGTGATCTGCCTGGTTGTCGTGCTTTCCTATCTGACCTGTGCAATCATGCCGTTTTTCCGTGATTTCGGCCAGATTATTAACGTAATTCTGAACGTTGGAATGTGGGCAACCCCGATTCTGTGGGATAAGACAACGATTCCGAACATTCCGGGATGGTTTGACCATATTCTGAAGCTGAATCCTCTGTATTACGTTGTTCAGGGATATCGTGATAGCTTTATGAATGGACTCTGGTTCTTCGAGCATCCATGGCACACCCTTTATTTCTGGGCTTTCGTGCTTGTGGCGGGACTGATCAGCTCCAAAGTGTTCAAGCGCCTCCGGGTTCATTTCTCAGATGTATTATAGGAGGATGGAATGAGCACAGAAAATACAGAAACCGTAATTTCAATTAACCATGTCAGCAAGGTCTACAAGCTGTTTGAAAAGCCGATGGACCGTCTGAAAGAATCGCTTTCGCTGACACATAAAAACTATCACACCGATCATTTTGCGCTGGAGGATATCTCACTTGAGGTGCATAAGGGCGAGTGTGTCGGCATTATCGGAACGAACGGTTCCGGAAAATCCACACTGCTGAAGATCGTCACAGGTGTTTTAAACCCAACGAGCGGAAATGTGGAATTAAAAGGAAGAGTCAGTGCTATTCTGGAGCTGGGTGCCGGCTTTAACATGGAGTATACCGGTATTGAGAACATCTTCCTGAACGGAACGATGCTTGGCTATACCGAGGAGGAGATGAAGGCAAAACTTGACGACATCATTTCGTTTGCTGAGATCGGAGATTTCATTAATCAGCCGGTGAAGACATATTCGAGCGGTATGTTTGCCCGCCTTGCCTTCGCGGTTGCGATCAACGTGGATCCGGATATTCTGATTGTCGATGAGGCCTTAAGTGTCGGAGATATTTTCTTCCAGTCGAAGTGCTACCGAAAATTCAATGATTTAAAAGAAGCAGGAAAAACGATTCTCTTTGTTTCCCACGATATGGGAAGTGTTATCAAATACTGTGAACGATGCCTTCTGATCAACAAGGGAAAACAGGTGATGGTCGGAAAGTCGTCCGAGGCAGTCGATGTCTACAAGAAGATTCTTGCCAACCAGTACGATGACGAGACAAAAGAAGAGGAAGAGACCGAAGAGAGTGCAGAACAGACCGAAGAGAGAACCGAAGCAGATGCATCCGGTGCCGTATCGGCAGAAAAGCCGAAAAAAGGCCGCTGGAGAGAACGCCTGATTGCGAATGCGCAGATGGTAGAGTATGGAGACAAGGCTGCGGAGATCGTGGACTTTGCGATTATCGACCACAAAGGTATGATTACATCTTCTGTGGATAAAAACCAGAGATTCCGCATCAAGATGAAAATCAAGTTCCATGAAACGATGGAGCATCCGATTTTTGCCTTTTCGATCAAAGACCGGAAGGGAACGGAGATTACCGGAACGAATACGGCGCTGGAGGATTACACAAAAGACGTGGTGGAAGCAGGAAAGACCGTCACGGTATGCTTTGACCAGATCATGCCGCTGCAGAGCGGACAGTATCTGATGTCGTTTGGATGTACCAGCTACCATCTGGAAGAGCTGGTGATCCACCACAGACTGTACGATGCTTGCTTTCTGGAAGTCTTCTCCATGAAAGACACCGTAGGATTTTTTGATATGAACTCTACCGTGACCTACGAGTAGGATGCGGAGGATAAACGACGGGGGTTATATGAAAGAAACAATAGGAAATGTTCTTTTGAACCTGGATTATTATGACGGCGAAGATGCTTACAGCGACGGCAGCATTGAGGACCGGCTGCTGGAGATCGTCAAGACGACGCCGAAAGAGGATTACCAGAAGGTAATCCTCACAGAAAAAAGCTGGCCGATTTTTTATCATCTCTCTCCGGAACGGGAAAATATTCTGGACTGGTATGAGTGGAAAGACGATGCTTCCGTATTTGAAGTCGGAGCCGGCTGCGGAGCCATTTCCGGCGTGCTCTGCAGAAATGCAAAGCGGGTAGTGGCAAACGATCTGTCGAAGCGGCGCAGTACGATCAATGCCTACAAAAATCAGGATGCGTCCAACCTGGAGATTATGGTTGGAAATTTTAATGTTGTTGCAGAAAAAATGGAAGAACGCTTTGATTACGTGACACTGATCGGTGTTCTGGAGTATGCAAAAAGCTATATTGGAAAGGATAATCCGTATCCGGAATATCTGGAAAAGATCAATCGTCTCTTAAAACCGGGCGGAAAAATCCTGATTGCGATTGAGAACCGTCTGGGACTGAAGTATTTTGCCGGCTGCAGGGAAGACCATGTGGGCCGGGAATTTGTCGGAATTGAAGGATATCCGGGGATCGATTTTGTCGAGACATTCAGCAAACCGGAGCTGGAGCAGATACTGCAGGAAAACGGTTTTTCGAAGTTTAAGTTTTATTATCCCTATCCGGATTACAAATTTCCGGCGGTCATTTATTCGGATGAATATCTGCCGAAGCCGGGTGAATTGAGAAAAAATCAGCGGAATTTTGATGCTGACAGGATCACACTTTTTGACGAAGGCAAAGCATTTGACGGAATCCTGAAGTCCGGTCTGTTTCCGGTTTTTTCCAATTCCTTTCTGATTGAAGTGGAGAAAAAGGAGTAAACGTATGAGGAAAGTTCTGTATACGAAATTTTCGAGAGAACGTCGGAACGAATTTCAGATTATGACCCGGATTACAGAAGAGGATGGATCCGGCGTGTGTGGAAGCTTTCGCTGCAGAAAGAGGGAGAACTCCACATTCGGCATATGTATGAAAACTATAGAAAGCTGGAGCATCTGTACACCTATGCGGGCGTACAGATCTGCCCATGCGAACTGGATGAAGAAAAATGCGCGCTTGCATTTCCTTTTGTAGAAGGGGAAAGTCTGGAAACGCGCATTTCCCGTCATGGAAAAGAAAAAGATTTTGCATCGCTGAAAAAGGATTATGAACTGCTGTATCAGATCATTGCATCGGCAAAAGGGCAGAAATCCTTTGTGGAAACCGATGCGTTCTGTGAGGTGTTCGGCCATCCGGCATTGAAAGAAGGACTTGCCGCAGCGGAGATTTCCAATATTGACATGATTCCGGGCAACCTTCTTCTGGATGGAGAAAAGGTCTGGGTGGCAGACTACGAGTGGGTATTCCCGTTTGCCGTACCGATTGCATTTATCTATGCGCGGAGCGTCTTTTTACAGGAGGCGGCGAGTGCACTGACGAAGGAAGAGCAGGAAGAACTGTACGCCATTGGCGGTATTTCCATGGAAGAGATTCCGGTATACTACCATATGGAAGAGTGCTTCCAGGAATTCGCGGCCGGAAAGGGTGAGCCAAATGCGCTCGCCACGTTCTATGGAAAACTGCACCGACACAATTATCCGCTTTCTATCTGGGAAAAAGAAAAAATGATGTACCCGGTTGTGCTCACCGAAACAGCACCGGAGGAGAGAGAACTCTATTATGAGGACTGCTTCGGCTTGGATGAGCAGAAGGTGATGATGCTTGAAAAGGCAGACGCGGACGGAGAGCTTTCCCTTCAGCTGATGCAAGAGGGGGCTGTCATTAAAATCCGTTCTCTCGCGGGCGTATGCAGCGATGGAAAGACGGAACGTATCGCTTTTTCGCACAACGCCGAGCTTGAGATTATCGACGACTATTATTTCCTTGGAACGCCGGTTCTGAAATTCCGGAATGCCGGTTATGAACAGATTCGGATTGATTACCGGATTTACTACAAAGGCGATGGCGTTACGTCCCAGTTTATTCAATATATCCGTCAGAATAAAGATCTGAGGGATGAACTGAACGGGGAGATTTATCGGAAAGGCCAGCTGCAGGCAGAAATCGAAGCAGAAAAAGCGGCACTTGCACACAGGGAAGAAGAACTCCAGGAAACGAGAAAACAGAAGCAGTTTCTGGAGGAAGAGCTGGAGCGGATGCGCCAGCGTAAGGTTGTGCGTATGGCAGATAAAGTGCAGCATGTGATAAAAGGAGTAAATAACTATGGATGTATCCATTGTCATTCCTACCAAAAATGGTGGGCATCTGTTTGAAAAAGTGCTGGATGCCGTTTTCAAACAGAAGACAGAGTATGAATATGAAGTAATTTGCGTGGATTCCGGGTCAAAGGACGGAACGCTCGATGTGATCCGCAAATATCCATGCCGTTTGTTTCAGATTGAGCCGTCCGAATTTGGACATGGAAAAACGAGAAACTATGGTGCTTCCAAAGGAAACGGAACGTATATCATCTTTATTACGCAGGATGCGCTTCCAGCGACCGATACCTGGCTGCAGAATTTCATTGATGCCATGAAGATGGACCCGGAAATCGTGGGAGGATTCGGGATTCATTATCCGTATCCGGACTGCAATCTGCTTGACAAGCGTGATCTGGATGGCCATTTTAAAGGATTTGGAGAAACTAATACGATTTTCCACCTTGATGATCCGGAACGCTACGAAAGAGAAGAAGGATATCGTCATTATCTGGCGTTTTTCTCCGACAATAACTCCTGTATCCGAAGAGATATTTTTGAAAAATATCCGTATGAGGATGTCAACTTTGCCGAGGATCAGATCTGGGCGAGAAAGATGATTGAACTCGGATTCAAAAAAGTATACTGCCCGTATGCGCCAGTATATCATTCCCACAATTTCAAACTCAGAACGTATTTCAAACGGTATTATGATGAGCAGAAGGGATTATATGAAGTTCATCAGTATATGATTGCACAGAAATGGACGCAGCTTCCGGGCATGCTGTACCGGCAGGTGAGAGGGGACTGTGTGTATATCCGTCAGCAGCCGCTCAGTAAAAAAGAGAAAATCCACTGGGCATTTTATTCCCTGTTTCGCAATTTTGACCGCTTTGTGGGCGGCTATCTCGGCGGAAAATACCATCTGTATTCCAAACGGAAACAACAGTTCCTGGATCGTCACATTTCGCAGCAGTACGATCAGAGACATGCATAGAAGAAAGGAAAAAGAAACGTGAAAAAACCAAATGTAGCATACCGTGCGTTACGGTATCTGAAGAATCATGGATTAAAAGAAACGATTGAGCGCGCAAAACAGGGCAATGAGCCGGCTGTACCACCGAAGAACAACGTCATCGGATTTTACAGATTTGTCGTAGACAACGATCCGATCCCGTTCAATCAAAAAGAGTATGAGAAACATAAAAACGACAAGAAAAAGATCCTGAATTGGGTTGTACCGGAAATGGGACCTGGTTCCGGCGGTCATACCACCATTTTCCGTTTTATTTCCAACCTGGAGCGCCTCGGTTTCCACAGTAGAGTTTATCTCTACATGTCCCCGAATTTTCAGGATAATGCGTCCATCCGAAAATTCCTAAAAGAGTACTTCCCGCTTCTTGTGCCGGAAGTAGAAGTTTACTGCGATGTATCCCAGATGAAATTTGCACATGCAACCGTAGCAACCTCCTGGACCACCGCTTACTACGTAAGAAAATTCCAGAATACGATTTCGAAGTTTTACTTCGTACAGGATTTCGAGCCGCATTTCTATGCACACGGTTCCGAGTATGAATTTGCTGAGAACACCTATAAGATGGGATTCCGCGGAATCACTGCAGGTGATTGGTTAAGAGACATCATGAGAAATGAGTACGGCATGCAGGCAGACAGCTTCCATTTCTCCTACGATGACAAAGTATATCAGCCGAAAGAAAAACCGGACAACGAAAAGAGAGTCTTTTTCTATGCGCGCCCGGTTACCCCGAGACGTGATTTCGAGCTCGGTATGCTGGCACTCAATGAGCTGTGCCGCAGAATGCCAGAGATCGAGGTTGTTTTCGCGGGATGGGATGTCAGCGGCTATGAGATTCCGTTCAAACACAGAAATTTAGGTATCGTAACACCGCAGGTGCTGGCAGATTCCTATGCGATCTGTGATATGTGCCTTGTTATTTCGAATACCAACCTTTCCCTCGTACCGTTCGAGGTTATGGCCTGCAACTCGGTCGCTGTCTGCTCCAAGGGTGCAAACAGCAGCTGGATGGTAAATGAGGAAAACTCCATTCTGGTTGACTATGATCCGATCCAGATCGCAGACAGAATGGAATATTACTTCAACCACCCGGATGAGCTGGCTACAATCCGCAAAAAGGGAATGGATTTCGTAAAGGGAACCTCCTGGTACAAAGAAGCAGAAAAAGTTTATGCAAGCATGTTAAAGGGAATTGAGGAAGATGAGAAAAAACTGCAGTAAGGATGTGAGCAGAGAACACAGAATAGAAATTCTGTTTGTGTTCGGTGTATTCCTGTTTTACTTTTTATGGTCCTGTACGCAGCGATACAATTTTTCGGCGGATGAATCAATGCGCTATCAGATTGCACAGTTTATCTATGAACACGGAAGTCTTCCGCGCGGAGATGATCCACTGATCCGGAATGAGGACTGGGGAACCTCCTATGCGTTTAATCCCATCCTTTCTTACATGGCATCAGCCGTTCTGATGAAAGGCATGAGTCTTTTTACAACAAATGAATGGATGCTGCTGCTTTCCGCCCGGTTTGTTAATGTACTGCTTGGAGCGTTGATGGCATGGGTTGTGTTGAAGGCAGCAAAATTGTTGTTTCCGAGGCGGTATGCATGGATGTTTACCGCACTGGTTGTCTTTCTGCCGGGAAATGTGATTCTGTATTCTTACGTCAACTGCGATGCGCTCGCCATGTGTTCAACGGCTATTATTTTTTATTCCTGGGTCAAGGCGTATAAGGAAGGATGGAACTGGACAACTTGTGCAGTGTCTGCCATTGGAATGGGTCTTTGTTTCCTGTCGTATTACAATGCGTATGGATTTATCCTGACGACATTTTTCTTCTTTGTGGGAACGATGCTGACCGATCAGGAAAAGGCACCAAAAGAGCGTTGGAAAGAGATGATCCAGAAAGGTCTTTTTATTCTTGTGATCGTCTGTGTCATTGCTTTGTGGTGGTTTATTCGAAATGCAATTCTCTATCACGGGGATTTTCTGGGAAGAGAGACATCGAGTGCGTGTGCGGAACTGTATGCGAGAGCTAAGTACAAGCCATCGAACAGCAAAACATTCCAGAAAAAAGGCGACTCCATGCTATGTATGATCTTCTACAGACCAGTTTATCTGGAGCATGACTGGCTTGTGACAGTGCTGTACAGCTTTGTCGGTGCTTTTGGTTATAATAGGATTTATCTTTCCAAAATGATTATTGTTCCATACCTCTGCTGTCTTGGCATCGGCCTCATTCTGATGCGGAACTGTTGCCAGAGAGACTTTTTCTTCTGGAATGCCGATGGCACACAGACGGCGATTGCTGGTAAAACAAAGAGAAAATGGAGTAAAACAGGATGGTTTACCTGGGCAAATGTGTTTGCACTGCTGATTCCAAACTATCTGAATGCATATTATTCCTACAGCTCTGATTTTCAGCCGCAGGGACGATACAGCATGCCGATGCTGATTCCGCTGATGTATTTCGTGACGAAGGGTGTGCAGGCGTTCCTGAAACGGGAGAAAAAACTACAGAAGTATGAAAAATTGTTCTGTATTCTGGTCTGTGTGGCGGCAGCGGCATTAGCGGCATTCACTTGGGCGAGAATCATCTATCCGATGTACTTGCAGAACTACTACGGATTGCGGTAAGCGGAACAGAGAAAGAAAGCGGTGAAACGTTTGGAAAAAATTTCAGTGCTGACAGCAAAATTAAAAAAAGCTGTTGCAGAAGAAGGAATCGGCGGTCTGGCTGGGCGTACGAAAGGGTACCTTGCGCGGGCAAAAAAAGAAAAAGAGTTTCAGAGAGAAAAATCCCGGGTCTACCGGGATATTCTCTTTATCAGTGGCTGCAATGAACAGCTGCCGCATCCACACCGGTACCGCGTGGTGCATCAGATGGAGCAGCTGGAGGCAGGCGGATATACGTGTGATACGGTTTATTTTCAGGAGCTGAAGCCCTGATGGTACGCTGCTACGGCGCGTTCGTGATTTTCCGCTGCCCGATGACGGACACCCTGCGGGAATTTGCCACAATGGCAAGCAGATGAACAAGCCTCTGTGGTACGATGTGGATGATCTTGTGATCGATACGAAATACACCGATCAGATTCCGTTTCTCGACCGGATGCAGCCGGAAGAACGGCAGGCATACGATCAGAATGTCCGAAACATGGGCGAGCTGCTTTCCCTCTGTGATGCGGCGGTTACGACGACAGCGGCGCTGGCAGAAGAACTGAAGCAGTACGTACCGGAGGTGCTGATCAACCGCAACTGTGCGTCAGATGAGATGCTGCTACTGTCCGAGGCGGTGTTAAAAGAAAAACAGAAAAAGAACGAAGCAGATGGAACGGCGAAAAAGTACGCCTTGGCTATTTCAGCGGCAGTGCGACGCATCTGGACGACATCGAGATGATCGTTCCGGTGCTGAAACAGCTGCTTGGCAAAAATCCGAACCTGGAACTCCTCATCGTGGGAATTCTGGAACTCCCGGTGGAGCTGAAACTGTTTGCTTCCCAGATCCAGATGGAGGGATTTGTCGATTACCAAAAACTGCCGGAGCGGATTGCGTCGGTGGATATCAACTTGGCTCCGCTTACCGATACGATTTTTAACCGTGCGAAATCGGAAAATAAATGGGTGGAAGCGGCTCTGGTGCAGACCGTGACAGCAGCCAGCAATCTCGGCGCTTTTGCTGAGATGGTACAGGATGGAGAAGACGGCGTACTCTGCCGAGACGAAGCGGAGTGGTTGGAAAAACTGCAGTGGCTGATCGACGACGAACCGGCACGAAAAGCCATTGCCGGACGGGCATATGGCCGGTGCAGCCGCGAGTGTGTCACAATCTTTCATGCCACCGGGATTTGCGAGTGGGTGGAGCGCCACTGGAATCTACGCTGTGCCTTTGTGCTTCCAGCGATGGAGATCAGCGGAGGCATCCGCGTTGCACTTCTTCATGCGGAAATGCTGGTAAAAGCAGGAGCGCAGGTCAGCCTCTTTACTCTGGAAGGGGAGGCGGAGTGGTATCATGAGGGTGATTTCCATTTTCCGGTGCTGTCGGCCGAGCGAGAGAAACTGCAGGGAACGCTGGATCTTGCGGTAGCGACGATGTGGAATACCGCAGAGTTCGTCGAACAGTCCAGTAAGATCCGAAGAAAAAATATCTGGTGCAGAATTTTGAAGTTGGATTTTATCCGCCGGGAAGCCCGTACCGGATCGCAACTTCGGCGACTTACCGGATGAGGAGCCCGATGGAGTACGTAACCATTTCCAAATGGTGTCAGAACTGGCTGCGGGAGGAATACCATACCGAAGCAGTCTATCTTCCGAACGGCATCGATCCGTCCTTCTATCCGAAACGGGGGCGGGATCTGCAGGGAAAAATTCGGATTCTGATCGAGGGAGACTGCAGCGCGGAGCATAAAAACGTGGACGAGAGCTTCCGTATCGTGGAACAGCTGGATCTGGAAAAATTCGAGATCTGGTACATGTCCTACAATGGAAATCCGAAATCCTGGTACCGCGTGGACCGCTTTTTACACCGGGTTCCGTATGAAAAAACACCGGAAGTCTATGCGGCGTGTGATATCCTGCTGAAAACAAGCTGCTGGAGAGCTTTTCCTATCCGCCGCTTGAGATGATGGCGTCCGGCGGCTACGTCGTTGCTGTGCCGAACGGTGGCAATCTGGAATACCTGAAAGATGGGGAAAACTGTATTCTCTATCCGCAGGGAAATCTCGCGGAGGCAAAAGCGGCGATTGAGCGTATTCTGACAGATGCGGAACTGAGGAAAAAACTGGATACGGGAGCAGAAGAGACGGTAAAGGAAAGAAACTGGAAAAGAATCGAACCACAGATTTTAGAACAGTATCTTGGAAAATAAATAAGCAACAAAAAGGGCTGTCGCACTAGCAAATATTTCTGGCGGTAGCTCTGCTTTATACCCAAATGGCATCGAAATCGGTTGCGTTTTCGATGCCATTCTTTACTTCTTATAGGAAAGTTCGACTTCCGTCGAACTCTTGAATCAGGATCACCCGTTGGACGGGAGGTCCTGATTGCTTATAAATTAGAAGATCAGTGCCGTTTGTTTCGGTTATTGCGGCGTCTGTTTCTGCGTTTCCGTCTCTTTCTCGCGTTGTTGATCACGACAATGATCAGAATCAGAAAAGCGACACCGTTCAGGCCAAGCAGAATATAGAGCAGTGTGGAGAGAAAAGAAATTTTCTTGGTTTCTTCCGGTGTTGGAATATCTGTGCTGTCGGTTTCTTCTGATGAATCGGAGGAAACCGAAGAACTGTCGGAAACAGTACCTGGAGCGGAAACCTCGGCTGTTCCGATGAAGTGATCATCGAAAAAATACTGGCGGGTGTACGGTTCCTCAACGGAAGCGCCGTCCGGATCGGTGTAGGTTGCAGTTTCAATTTTCGCATTCTTTGGAAGCGTTACCACACCGGAAAGACTTTCCTTTTTTGCGTTCTTCAGGGTATAATGTGTAAAATTATCATAACCGAAATCAAGTACGGTACGGGTATCGTTGATATAATCGAGGTTATCACAGGTTAAAACAACGCAGACCAGCGTCATATTGCCTCGCTTGGCAGCGGTAACGAGTGTGTTGTGTGCCTCATCGGTATAACCGGTCTTTCCGGCGAAAGCACCCTTGTATCCCCACTGACCGTCCTGGAACAGCAATGCGTGGTGGTTCTGAAGATCACGCGGTGTCGAGGTCATATTGGTCGGCTGAATTGTGTAGGTCAGATCGGACTCGATGCGGCAGAAGGTCTCGTTTTTGATACACTCCTGCATAATGAGTGCCATATCGTGTGCACTGGTGTAGTGGTTCGGATCTGGCAGACCGTTTGCATTGACAAAATGGGTATTCGTGCAACCAAGTGCAGCGGCGCGTTCGTTCATCATGGCGGCGAAACCTTCCTCGCTTCCGGCAATGTCGATGGCAAGCTGTGTGCAGACTCATTTGCGAGGCAAGAAGAATCGCGTGAAGAGCATCCTCCACTGTGATCGTTTCGCCAAGCTGAACGTTGATGCGGGCATTTCCCGGAATGGATTCGCTGACAGCATGTTCGCCGAAGGTAACGGTGTCGGTCATCTGCTTGTTTTCAATGATCAGCAGAGCCGTCAGAATCTTGGTGATGCTGGCAGGATAGCGCTGCTCGTCCATGTTTTTATCGTATAAAACAGCCCCAGTATCGGCATCGAGTAAACAGACAGCGCCGGAATTGTTTTCCGGTCCTTCGGGCCAGGTGGTGACTGTTTTTTATCGGTTGTGGCAAAAATCGTCTGCGGGAGGCAGGACGCGGCAAAAACAAAAGCAAGCAACAGGCATAAAAATGTGCGGGCTGCAGAATTCTTTCTAATCATAACTCACTCCTTCTGATCCAGCGGGTACAGCTGCATAAGACTGTCCGGGCAGCGGATCTCTCTAAAATGTATTAGACACACTTTTATTATTATAACATAAATCGAACAGGGAAGAAATACATAATTTCTTAATATTTTCAGTCGGGATTTGCAAAATGCAGTAAAATAGAGTATAATGCGAACGAGTTCATACGGAAAAAACAAAAAACCTGAAAAACAAAAACCCCAAGGAGTTAAAAAAGTGTCAGATATGAAATGGCTCCGTTTTATACGGAAATTGAAACCTTACAACATACAGAAGGGACTGCGTTACCTGAAACATTATGGCCCAAAGGAATTCCTGATCCGTCTTTCGGAGAGGATGGAGCCGGAGGAGGTTCCGTACGGACCGTGGCGGGAGCAGTACTGCGCAAAAGAGGAGGACCTGGCGTGTCAGAAAAATCATAAATTTTCTTATTGTCCGAAGATCAGCGTTGTTGTTCCGGCTTACCGTACGCCGGAAATTTTTCTGCGTCAGATGATCGAATCCCTGGAAAAACAGAGTTATGAAAACTGGGAACTGGTGATCGGAAATGCCAGCCCGGAGGATGAGACTATGGCGCGCATCCTGAAAGAGTATACCGGAAAAGATCCGCGCGTAAAGAACGTTCCGATTCCGGAAAATATCGGCATTGCAGAGAATACAAATGCAGCGCTTGCCGCAGCAGCGGGAAATTTCGTCGGTTTTATGGATCACGACGATCTGCTTGCGCCGGATGCACTCTTTGAAATTGCCATCCGTCTGGAAAAAGATCCGTCCATCGATGCTTTTTATACCGATGAGGACAAGGTACGGACCGATCTGTCCGAGTATTTCCAGCCGCATTTCAAACCGGATTTCAATCTGGATCTGCTGCGGTCAAACAATTATATCTGCCATTTCTTCGTTGTACGGCGGGAGATTGCGGAGAAAACCGGCGGCCTTCGTCCGGAATACAATGGGGCGCAGGATTATGATTATATCTTCCGCTGCACGGAAATGGCGGGAAAAATTGTACACATTCCGAGAGTTTTATATCACTGGAGGGTCCACAGCGCTTCCACCGCAGACAATCCGGCAAGCAAGCTGTACGCGTATGAGGCCGGAAAAAAGGCAATTGAGGGAAACCTTGCGCGCTGCGGCGAAGAGGGAACCGTCACACTGCGTTCGGATTATGGCTTCTACGATGTAGATTATAAACTGCAGGGAACGCCTCTGGTTTCGATTCTGATCCCGAACAAGGATCAGGCCGATACGTTACGCACCTGTCTGGAATCCATTAAGAAGAAGTGCATGTATCCATCCTATGAGATTCTGATTATTGAGAACAACAGCACTGAGGAAGCAACGTTTTCCTATTACAAAGAACTCGAAACACAGGGCATCCGTGTCCTGAAGTATCCAAAACAGGGCTTTAACTATTCTGCGATCAATAATTTCGGCGTCAAAGAGGCAAAGGGAGAGTATCTCCTGTTTCTCAATAACGATATGGAAATCATCACACCCGATTTTATGGAAAAGATGGTGTCCAATCTGCAGAGACCGCAGATCGGGGCGGTCGGCGCGAAGCTGTATTATCCGGACAACACGGTGCAGCATGCCGGCATTATCATCGGGATAGGCGGCATTGCGGGCCACGCCTTTTTAGGACTGGCGCGCGGAAGAAGCGGCTATCTGCATAAGGCATCGCTCCAGATGAATGTGAGTGCGGTGACAGCAGCGTGCATGATGATGAAAAAAGAGGTCTTTGAGGAGGTCGGCGGCTTTGAAGAAGAACTGTCCGTCGCTTTCAATGATGTTGATCTGTGCCTGCGCATTGGAAAAGCAGGTTATAAAATCGTATACAATCCGCACGTAGAGTTGTACCATTATGAATCGAAATCCAGGGGAGCAGAGGATGACGAGAAGAAGGTGCGCCGCTTCCAGTCGGAAATCGAATTTATGCGCAGCCGCTGGATTGGGCTGTTAAAGGCAGGAGATCCCTGCTACAATCCAAATTTAACGCTGGCATCGTGGAACTATGGACTGCGTGCCGACGGCAGGGGAGTAAAACCATGGATAAAGTAGCAGTTGTAATACCAAATTATAATGGATACCGGTATCTGGAGACGTGCTTTGCAGCGCTTGCAAAGCAGACCTTTACGGAATTTACCACATATTTCGTGGACAATGGTTCACAGGATGAGAGCTGTGCGTTTCTGCGGGAACACTACCCGGAGACGAAAATCATCCAGCTCGATGATAACTATGGCTTCAGCCGTGCGGTCAACGAAGGCATCCGCCGGTCGAAGGAGCCGTATGTGATCCTTTTAAACAACGACACCGAAGTGTTCCCGGACTTTGTCGAGCGCCTTTATGAGGGAATCTGTAAAAGAAAGAATGCGTTTGCATGCAGCGCAAAGCTGATTTCCTATCAGGAGCGTGATAAAATCGACGATGCGGGAAATTACTATAATATGCTGGGATGGGCATTCGCAAGAGGAAAAGGAAAACCGGTCAGTGAATTTGAAACGTCCGACCGGATTTTTGCGGCCTGCGCCGGAGCAGCGATCTACCGCCGGGAATTTCTGGAAAAGACCGGACTTTTTGACGAAGAACATTTCGCTTATCTGGAAGATACCGACATCGGCTATCGTGCGCGGCTTTTGGGCTACGAGAACTGGTATGAGCCGTCCGCGAAGGTTTACCACGTCGGAAGCGGAACGAGCGGCTCCCGGTATAACCTCTTTAAAATCCGTTATTCTTCCAGGAACAATATTTATCTGATCTATAAAAATATGCCGGTTTTACAGATTTTGCTTAACCTGCCGGTCTTTATCCTCGGTTTTTCGGCAAAACTGGTCTTTTTTGCATCGAAGGGATACGGAAAAGAATATCTGGCAGGAATCAAGAATGGTTTTTTCATCTGCCGGAAGCCGGAAAACAGAGCAAAAAAGATCCGTTTCGAGTGGAAGCGCCTCGGCACGTATTTTGTCATCGAATGGGAGCTTTTTATCAATGTGTTCCGGAGATTTCTGGAGAGGGCATAAGGATTCTTTCAAAAGATTACGAAAAAGTTAAAAAGTTTACGGAAATAAGAAGAATGTTAGAAAAATATGATTGCTCTTTTTTGGAACTTATTGTATAGTTAGGGGTAGGGAATTTTTAAATCCCGAAAAAAACAGATAAGGTGAACGAATTTGATCAACGATAATCAGAAATATTTTGACCGGATGCACGTTCTGATCGATGCCCTGGTGCTCGCACTTTCCTATGTACTGTCCTGGTACTGCTATGTGCGGCTGGGCGTTATGAATAATCATCCGGAGAGGGGAATTCTGCCGCCGGCGACGTATATGATGGCACTGCTCTATATCGTGCCCGGCTATCTGCTGCTTTACTATGCATTCAATCTCTATGCATCCAAGCGTTTTCAGGGAAGACGTCTGGAATTTGCCAATATCTTAAAAGCGAATACGGTTGGATTTCTGGTCTGGCTGGCCAGCCTTTACATGGTGCGCCAGGTTCACTTTTCCCGTGGTATGCTCTGCATCTTCTTTGTGCTGAATGTGACACTGGAAACGATCGTAAGAAATCTGATCCACTATATCTTAAGCAATATGTGGAAACACGGCCGCAACCAGAAGCAGATTCTGATGGTCGGCTACAGCCGTGCGACCGAGGAATACATTGACCGGATCATTGCAAACCCGGAGTGGGGCTATCTCGTCCGCGGAATCCTCGATGACCATGTCAAAGCGGGAACGATGTACCGCGGTATCAAGGTTCTTGGAAGAATCAACAATCTTTCAGTCATTCTGCCGGAAAACAAACTGGATGAAATTGCCATTACCCTTGGCTTGAACGAATACTTCCGCCTGGAGGAGATCGTTGCCATGTGTGAAAAATCCGGCGTACATACCCAGTTTGTGCCGGATTACCACAACATCATTCCGACAAAGCCGTACACAGAAGACCTGCAGGGACTTCCTGTCGTCAATATCCGCTATGTGCCGCTTTCCAACACGTTCAACGCGATGCTGAAACGGATTGTGGATATTTTCGGCGCGCTCGTGGCGATCATTCTGTTCTCACCGGTGATGTTGTTTTCCTGCATCATGATCAAGCTGACCTCACCGGGTCCGCTGATCTACCGTCAGACACGCGTCGGACTGCACAACAAACCGTTTGAAATGTACAAGTTCCGTTCGATGGAAGTTCAGACGGAGGAGAAAGAAAAGAAGGCATGGACCGTGAAGAATGACCCGCGTGTGACGGGATTTGGAAAATTCATGCGCCATACCAGCATTGATGAGCTTCCACAGCTCTTTAACATCTTAAAAGGAGATATGAGCCTGGTCGGACCGAGGCCGGAGCGACCTTTCTTTGTGGAAAATTCCGGGAGGAGATCCCGCGTTATATGGTAAAACATCAGGTTCGTCCCGGTCTTACGGGATGGGCGCAGGTGAATGGATACCGGGGGGATACTTCTATCCGCAAGCGTATTGACTGTGATCTGTATTATATTGAAAACTGGACGCTGGGACTTGATTTTAAAATTCTGTTCCTGACCTTTTTCAAAGGATTTGTGAATAAAAACGCTTACTAAAAGATAAGGGGAAAAGAGATGTCGAAGAAGAATTACAAAAAGAGCAGAAAATACAAAAAAATGCGCCGCAGAAAAATAATTTTCGGAATTGAAATCACCGTTCTGCTGATTCTTTCCGGAATTCTGTTCGTCTACGCATGGATCAACCGTTCGATGGATAAGATGAATCAGGATACGCTGGACAGCTCCCAGATTCAGATCAACAGTGAAGTAAAGGCAAATACCGATCTCTCACAGATGTCCGGTACACAGGTCATCGCGCTGGTCGGCGTGGATGCCAGAGGTGTGGAAGGCTCCGAGCTGGCAGAAAGCATGAACAGTGACACGATTATTCTCTGTTGTATTGATCATGACAAGCAGGAAATCCGTATGGTGTCGATTATGCGTGACACCTGGATGAATATGGCGAAATATACCGATGAATATTATGAGTTTGACAAAGCCAATTCCGCATACAACCGCGGCGGCCCGGAGAGTATGCTCTCCATGCTGAATACAAACCTTGACTTTGCACTGACCGATTACGTTACCGTAAACTTCAAGGCACTCGCCGATGCGATTGATGTCCTGGGCGGTCTCGACATCGAGATGACAAATGCAGAGTGTGTTCATGCAAACAACTACAACAGAGAGGTATCGGAAGCACAGGGCGTAGAGTATGAAGCTATTCCGTATGATGAGGACCTTGGGGATGATTACAGCGAAGTACGTCATGTCAGCGGTGCGCTTGCTACCTCCTATGCGCGGATCCGTTATGGCGGCGGTGATGATGCAAAACGTACCAGCCGTCAGCGAATTGTTATCAATCTTATGGTACAGAAGCTGAAACAGAATCCGACCAAGATTCCGGAAATTCTGGACAAGGTGATGGGAAATGTCAGCACCAGTCTTACCAAGAATGAAATCCTGGAACTTGGTATGCATGCGGTAACGTATACGATGGGAACCTCCTATGCCTATCCGTTCCAGCTCTGCTATGGTGAAAATGTAGTGAATGCCTTGGTGAGGATGTTGTAATTCCGGTTACGCTGGAGTTCAATGTAAGAGAGCTGCATGAATATCTGTATCCGGGTCTTTCGTATGAACCGTCTGCGGCTGTTACAGAGTACAGTGACTACATTGCAAGAAAGAGCGGTTACGATGAAGATATGATCGGCTATGTGCTGAACCAGGGGCCTGGTGCAGAGGCAGATTCGGTGATCGCAGGCGACTAAATACGAGGGAGAAAACCAGACATGAAATTCTATACCGTTGATGTTATGATACCAACGTATAAACCAGGGCAGGAGTTCGCAGAACTTCTGCCCCGCCTTTTGGAACAGACTTACCCGATCCGGTCGATCCGGGTTGTAAACACAGGGAAAAAGTTCTGGAACCCGGCGTGGGAGCAGTTATCGGATAAAATTATGGTAGAGCATATCCGGCCAAGCGAATTTGACCACGGCGGAACGAGAAGGGCGATGGCAGAAAGTTCGGATGCGGATCTTCTGCTTTTTATGACCCAGGATGCCATGCCGTACGACAATGCGTGCGTGGAACATCTGGTGGAAAAATTTTCACTGCCGCATGTGAAGGCGGCCTATGCGCGGCAGCTTCCGCGGGATGACTGCCGTACACTGGAACGGTTTACGAGAGGCTTTAACTATCCGGAGGAGAGTGATATCAAGGATGCCGGTGATCTGCCAAACTTGGTGTTAAGACTTTTTTCTGCTCCAATGTCTGTGCAATGTATGACCGCAGGACATATGAAGAGCTGGGTGGATTTGTAGAAAGCACCTTGTTTAACGAAGATATGATCTATGCCGGGCATCTTGTGCAGGCGGGCTATGCGATTGCCTATGCGGCAGATGCGAAGGTGGTACATTCCCACAATTACGGTTGTCTGGCACAGTTTCACCGCAATTTCGACCTCGGTGTATCCCAGGCACAGCATCCGGAGATCTTTGATGCGTATCCGTCTGAGGGTGAGGGAATCCGTATGGTGAAAAAATCGGCATCCTACGTCTGCAAAATTCATAAGCCGTGGCTGCTCGTCACGTTATTCTTTCAAAGCGGATTCAAATATGTGGGATACTTCCTCGGAAAACGATACAAAAGCCTTCCGGACGGTGTGATCCGCTGGTGTACCTCAAACAAAACGTGGTGGGAATATCACGGAAAGATAAGAAAAAAACGAAAATAGAAGATAAGTGAAAAGTAAAAAAACAAAAAATAAAAAAGATTTTGTAAAGTAAAATACGAAAATTGCTCCATAAGGTTGACAGAGAACGGAGCAGCGTGGTAAAAAAGTAAAGAACAAGAAATTAGAAGGCGGCATAACCTGAAAACAGAACAAGGGTGCCGCCTTTTGCTGTTAGGAGGAAAAAATCTATGTGTGGAATTGTTGGATATATTGGAACCTGCCAGGCTGCCCCGGTGCTGCTGGACGGATTGTCAAAGCTGGAGTACCGCGGATACGATTCGGCCGGAATTGCTGTATACGATGGAAACAAAATTCAGATGCAGAAAGCAATGGGCCGTCTGAAGGTGCTTGAGGAAATGACACAAAATGGAGCGACACTTCCGGGTACCGTAGGAATCGGACATACGAGATGGGCAACGCATGGGGCACCTTCCGATCTGAATGCACATCCGCATTTCAATAAAGACCACTCGATTGTCGTTGTACACAATGGAATTATTGAGAATTATCTGAAATTAAAGAAAAAACTGATGTCAAAAGGATATGAGTTCCTTTCGGAGACAGATACCGAGGTAATTGCCCATATGCTGGATTACTATTATAACGGCGATCCGCTTGCAACGATCACAAAGGTTATGCACCGCATGGAGGGATCGTATGCACTGGGTATCCTGTTCCGCGACCATCCGGATGAGGTGTATGCGGTCCGTAAAGACAGCCCGCTGATCGTTGGTACAAGTAAGAGCGGAAACCTGATTGCATCCGATGTTCCGGCTGTCCTGAAATATACAAGAGATGTCTATTTTCTGGAAAATGAGGAGATCGTGAAACTGACCCGCGATGGCCTTCACTTCTACAATATTGACGAGGAGGAGCTGGAGAAAGAGGCAACCCACATCGACTGGGATATGAATGCGGCAGAAAAAGGCGGCTATGAGCATTTCATGCTGAAAGAGATGCATGAGCAGCCAAAAGCCGTAAAAGATACCCTGACGCCGCGTATTAAGAACGGTGATGTTGTGATCGAAGAACTCGGCATGACCGATGAGGAGATCCGCGCGATCCGCAAAATCTTTATCGTTGCCTGCGGTTCTGCATACCACACCGGTGTAACCGCAAAATACGTCTTCGAAAAGCTGGCAAGAATCCCGGTTGAGGTAGATCTGGCAAGCGAATTCCGCTACCGTGATCCGATTCTGCCGGAAAATACGCTCGTGGTCATCGTCAGCCAGTCGGGTGAGACGGCCGATACCCTCGCGGCTCTCCGCCTTGCAAAAGAAAAGGGCGTGCGTACCTTGGCATCGTAAACGTAGTTGGAAGTTCGATTGCAAGAGAGGCAGACAATGTCATGTACACCTGGGCCGGTCCGGAGATCGCTGTTGCGACAACGAAAGCGTACAGCACACAGCTTATCGCGCAGTACCTTCTGGCGATGAAGTTTGCCAAAGTACGCGGAACCGTTTCGCAGAATGACTTCGATGCGATGATCCAGAGCCTTGAGCGCCTGCCGGAGCAGATTTCCCTGCTGCTGTCCCATAAGGAGAACGTACAGCGTTTTGCCAACCGTTATCTTGCGGCAGAACACGTCTTTTTCATCGGACGCGGCATCGACTATGCAATCTCGATGGAGGGCTCCCTGAAGCTGAAAGAGATTTCCTACATCCACTCCGAGGCGTATGCAGCCGGTGAGCTGAAACACGGAACCATTTCCCTGATTGAGGACGGACGCCTTGTCGTAGCCGTGCTGACCCAGCCGGAGCTCTACAAGAAAACGATCAGCAATATTCAGGAAGTGAAGACACGAGGCGCGTTTGTCATGGCGGTAACGACCGTTGGCAATACAGAAGTGGAAAAAGTAGCCGACTACGTAGTTTACCTGCCGGAGACAAATCCGATTTTGCAAACTCCCTGGCGATCATTCCGCTGCAGCTCTTTGGCTACTACGTATCGATCGGCAGAGGCCTCGATGTGGATAAACCGAGAAACTTGGCGAAATCGGTTACGGTAGAATAAAAACCGCAGCATAAAATTCCTCTTTTTTCAAAATTATCACAGTTTCAACACAATTCTAACGTACAATAGGCAGTAGAAAATGAAGAAAGAAATAAGAGCACTGTGTATTGGTGCCTGAGATAGAAAAGAGAAAGAGGGATCAGCCATGAGTGAAGAATTCAAAAAAGAAGAAATAAATGGTGAGGCAGCAGAGAAAACCAAAGCTGCAGAGCATACAGAAGAAGTAAAAGCAGAAACGACAGCAGAGCAGAGTGCAGCAGAGACGGAAAAACCGCAGGAAACCGCAGAAGCGCCGAAGGCGGAAGAAAAGAAAACGACAACCTACAGCTGGGTGAATCCGAAAATCAGCGGAAAGACCGGCGAGGAGAATAACAGCGCTTCCTACACCGGAGAACCGGACCCGTCGGAGGCAAAGGCAGAGCGGACATCTTCTGCAAAGACAGAACATTATCAGTACCAGTCACAGACACAGAGTGCTCCGAAGCAGGAAAAACCACAGTTTTCTGCCGTTCCGCAGCCGCAGGATCACAAAAAGAAAGCGAAAAAACCAATGTCAGCCGCAAAAAAATGGGGCATGACACTTGCCATGGCAGCGTGCTTCGGACTCGTGGCAGGCGGTGTTTTCATTGGGACTGCAGCAGTCGGTACGAAAGTGATCGGTACAGCAACAGAGCAGAAGCAGGAAGTTACAATTCCGACGACCACCACAACAACGGCAGCAGACAGCAGTGATACCTCCGATACCGTAAAAGCAACCGGCGAGATGTCCGTGAAAGATGTTGCATCGAGTGCGATGCCGTCTCTGGTAGCAATTTCTACGACAACGGTGGAAGAAGTTGAGACATTCTTCGGAACCACAAGCCAGGAAGTTCCTGCAAGCGGAACCGGAGTTATTGTCGGACAGAACGACGATGAGCTCCTGATTGCGACAAACAACCACGTTGTCAGCGGTGCAACGTCTCTTTCCGTCAGCTTTATCGACGATGAGACGGTAGAAGGCCAGATCAAAGGTACCGATGCGGACAATGACCTTGCTGTTGTTGCAGTAAAACTTTCCGACATCAAGGACGAGACAAAGAGCCAGATCAAAATTGCCGTGATGGGAAATTCCGATGACCTTGAGGTCGGTGATCAGGTTGTGGCAATCGGAAATGCACTGGGAACCGGCCAGTCCCTGACGAGCGGATATATCAGTGCAAAAGACCGTACGATCTCCAGTCAGGATGAGAGTACCGGCGAGACGATTACTTCTGAGGGACTGATCCAGACCGATGCAGCCATCAACCCTGGAAACAGCGGCGGCGCCCTTCTGAACATGAACGGTGAGCTGATCGGCATTAACGAAGCAAAATACAGCTCCACACAGGTCGAGGGCATGGGCTTTGCGATCCCGATTTCGAAAGCGGAGCCGATTCTGCAGAACCTGATGAACCTGACAACAAGATACAAAGTCAGCGATGATAAGGCCGCTTATATCGGAATCAACATGGCGGATGTCAGCGCAGATGTTTCCCAGAACTACGGTATTCCGACCGGTGTCTGCATCATGAGCGTTGTGGACGGCAGCCCGGCAGCCGATGCGGGCTTCAAGAAAGGCGATGTTATCACCACGTTTGATGGAAGAAGCATCTCGAACGCCAAAGGCTTAAAAGAGACACTGACCTATTATGCGGCAGGCGAGACCGTAGATGTCACCGTACAGCGTGCGGACAACGGTGAGTACAAAGAAGTAACACTGACGTTGACCCTTGGCTCTGCAGCAGATATGCCGCAGACGAGCGGAAGCAGCAACGGAACCACAAACGATGGAACCGGAAGCTCCGATCAGAATGACCAGGGTATTCAGAATCCGTTTGGCAACAGATAAAAACTCGAAATAACTATTTCCTAAGAGAAAAAAGACGGACAGCACAGGAATATGAACGCCTGGCTGTCCGCCTTTTTCTGCATTTTTTGATATAATTTTTTGAATTTGTAAAATTCTTAAAAAAGTTGGTAATTTTTAAGAAAGTTTTTACTTGTGACCCTATGGCTTTTGGGCTATAATCAAGCTAGACCAAGCGATCTATTACAGAAAGGAATTTGAAAAATCATGTCAGAAGAGAAAGACAGAGTGGACGGTACCGCGGACGAAACGAAGGCGGAAACAAAAAGCTCTGACCATCATACAGAAGATACCTATGAAAAAGTCTGCTTCATGTGCCGCAGACCGGAGAGCAAAGCCGGAAAGATGATTACCCTTCCGGGAAACATCAATATCTGCCCGGACTGCATGCAGAAGAGCTTTGATGCCATGAACCAGAACCCGGGCCAGATCAATGAGATGATGAATAATATGAACAACATGCCGAATATCGGCATGCTCGATCTCTCCGGGCTTTCCAACCAGATCCCGAACCGGCAGCGGGTAAAGAAAAAAGAAGAAAAGAAGAAAACAAAAGAATTTTCCATCAAGGACATTCCGCCGCCGCACCGGATCAAGGCGATGCTTGACGAATACGTCATCGGCCAGGACCGTGCAAAGAAGTCATGTCGGTTGCCGTTTACAACCATTACAAACGTGTCTTTGCACCGCAGGACGGAAATATCGAGATCGAAAAATCCAACATGCTGATGATCGGACCGACCGGTTCCGGAAAAACGTATCTGGTGCAGACACTGGCACGCCTCTTAGATGTGCCGCTTGCCATCACGGACGCCACATCCCTTACCGAAGCGGGTTATATCGGTGATGATATTGAAAGCGTGGTATCTAAGCTTTTAGCGGCCGCAGACAACGATGTGGAGCGCGCGGAGCACGGTATCATCTTCATTGACGAGATCGACAAGATTGCGAAAAAGAAAAATACAAACCAGAGAGACGTCAGCGGAGAAGCCGTACAGCAGGGAATGCTGAAGCTCCTCGAGGGCAGCGATATCGAAGTTCCGGTGGGAGCCAACAGCAAAAATGCGATGGTTCCGCTCGAGACCGTCAATACCAGAAACATTCTCTTTATCTGCGGCGGTGCCTTCCCGGATCTGACGGACATCATCAAGGAGCGTCTGAACAAGACAGCTTCCATTGGCTTCCAGGCGGATCTGAAGGACAAGTATGATGGGGATAAGAACCTGCTGTCACAGGTGACCTTAGAAGACCTTCGGACTTTCGGTATGGTGCCGGAGTTCCTTGGCCGTCTGCCGATCGTATTTACGCTGGAGAGTCTCAATGAGGATATGCTGGTCGAGATCTTAAAAGAACCGAAAAATGCGATCCTGAAGCAGTATAAGAGACTGCTCGAACTCGACGAGGTGAAACTGGAATTTGATGATGATGCACTTCGCTCTATTGCAAGAAAAGCGCTGGAAAAAGATACCGGTGCGAGAGCACTCCGTTCGATCATCGAGGATTTCATGCTGGATATCATGTATGAGATTCCAAAGGACAGCAGCATCGGAGAGGTTATCATCACAAAAGACTATATTGAAAAGACCGGCGGGCCGACGATTCTCCTGCGCGGTCAGGAAGTTCCAAAGTTAGAGCAGAAATAAGGTAACTGGAAAACACAGCGGAGCAGACGTGAAACTGGCGTTTTCTTGAAATAAGAGATAAGAAAGAGAGGGTTTTAACTATGGCAGAGGATTTTTTTGGAAATTTAAGTAAAACACTGAAAAAAACAGTGGATACTGTGGGAAAGAAAACAGATGAATTCGTAGAAATTCAGAAGATCCGCACCCGTCAGCATGCGCTTGAGGATCAGATTGAGAAGAATTACCAGGATATCGGACAGATCATCTACAACCGCTATCTGAACGGCGAAGCATTCGACGAGAATCTTGCCGGCATCTGCAAAGATATCACCGATCTGGAAAAAGAGATTGCAGACTGCAGGGAAGACGTGGCAAACAAGAGAGGCCGCATCGTATGCCCGCCTGCGGCGCAAGTGTTCCGAAAGATGCAGCTTTCTGCATGCGCTGCGGTGCTGCTATGCCGGAGAAGGAAGAAGAGCCGGAGGATGCCGAGTTTGTACACGTAGAACCGGAAGAAAAAGCAGAAGAAACCGAAGCGGCAGCGCCGGAAGAAGAGCCGGAAGAAGAGCCTGAAAAAGAAGCAGAGGTACCGGAAGAGGAATGATCTGGACCCTGCTGCCGGGAGCGGTTTTCCTTGCAGACGGATGCCTGAAAAAGAAGGCAGAAGAGGAGTTAAAGGAAAATGAGCAGATCCCGGTCTGTAAAGGACATATTGTCCTGCGGAAATGTCATAACCGCGGCGTAGCGGGCGGCGGCTTCGCGGACAGCACGAAGAAGGTGGAAATTCTCACCTTCTTTTTGCTGTCCGGACTGTGGGCGCGTCTCGGAGCGCTGGCGGGCAGACGTAAGTGTAAGGCGAAGAAGCTTGGGCTTGCGCTTACGATTGGCGGCGGCATGTCGAACTGGTATGACCGGCATAAGAGAGGTTACGTGACCGACTATGTCAGCTTCCGGTTTGGACCGGAGAAGTTCCGCAGACTTGTGTTCAATGTTTCTGATTTCTGTATTTTCTTCGGAATTGCGCTGCTGACGGCAATTTCCTGCCGGGAGTCCAGGTGATGCAGGATCTCCCGAAAAGCCCTGCGGATGGCGGGCTTTTCGGGGCAAAAAAGAAAATTTGAAATTTTTTGAAAAAATTTGAAAAAAGCTGTTGACAGATTCGGAATCATCTGGTAATATATGTTTTGTTGAACGGCACATGAGAGCCGCAAGACAAGAAATGCAGGAGTGGCGGAATTGGCAGACGCGCAGGCTTCAGGTGCCTGTGGTCGCAAGATCGTGTGGGTTCAAGTCCCATCTCCTGCATTATTTTTTTGCTTTGCGTATCAAGAATTGGTCCGGTGGACCAATTCGGATTGCTCTGATGGGAAGTGTGAAAACTTTCCGTCAGGGTATTTTTATTTTTCCAGAAAAGAAAATAATTCCGACAGGACATTTTATGCCCAATACACACTTCAAAAGTATTCCAGAAAAGAAATTTCCGTAATTCGACAAAAATAGTTGAAATGTTTCCCTGGTTGTGATAAAATCTGAAAGATTAAAGTATGAGATGCATATTTCATACAAACTCAAAACCGAACGAAAAAGAAAGGAAAACGGTGGAATGATGAAAGCTTTTCTAATCTTAGAAGACGGGCATGTCTTTACCGGAACCAGCATTGGTTCACAAAAAGAAGTGATCAGTGAAATCGTATTTAATACATCCATGACTGGATATCTCGAAGTGCTGACTGACCCATCCTATGCGGGACAGGCAGTATGTATGACGTATCCTCTTATTGGAAACTATGGAATTTGTTATGATGATCAGGAGTCCTTAAGACCCTGGCCGGATGGCTATATTGTAAGAGAATTATCCCGTCTCCCCAGCAACTTCCGTTGCCAGGACACCCATTCAGAATTTCCTGAAAAAGTTCGATATTCCCGGAATCGCCGGAATCGATACTCGTGCTCTCACCAAAATTCTTCGTGAAAAAGGTACCATGAACGGTATGATCACGACCAACGAAAATTATCACCTCGATGAAATTATTCCAAAATTAAAAGCGTATAATACCGGAAAAGTTGTAGAAAAGGTAACCTGCTCTGAAAAATCAGTTTTAAAAGGAGAAGGCTTTAAAGTTGCACTTCTGGATCTTGGCGCAAAGAACAACATCGCACGTTCCTTAAATGAGCGCGGATGCGAAGTGACCATTTATCCGGCGCTTACTACAGCAGAAGAGATCCTCGCCGCAAATCCGGACGGAATCATGCTGTCCAACGGCCCTGGAGATCCGAAAGAATGCGTATCCATTATCAAAGAGATTAAAAAACTGTACGATTCCAATGTACCGATCTTTGCAATCTGTCTTGGACATCAGCTGATGGCACTGGCTACCGGCGCAGATACCCACAAGATGAAATACGGCCACCGCGGCGGAAACCACCCGGTCAAGGACCTGGCAACCGGAAGAGTTTACATTTCTTCCCAGAACCACGGCTACGTCGTAGATACCGATACCCTGGATCCGAATGTGGCAGTTCCGGCCTTTGTGAACGTCAACGACGGCACCAACGAGGGACTCAAATACGTCGGCAAAAACATCTTTACCGTACAGTTCCATCCGGAGGCATGCCCTGGCCCGCAGGATTCCGGATACCTGTTTGATCAATTCCTTGAGATGATGGGAGGTAACAAATAATGCCAAAGAATCCGAATATTAAAAAAGTTCTGGTTATCGGTTCCGGTCCGATCGTCATCGGACAGGCAGCAGAGTTCGACTACGCAGGAACACAGGCGTGCCGTTCCCTGAAAGAAGAGGGAATGGAAGTTGTTCTTCTGAACTCCAACCCGGCAACCATCATGACCGATAAAGACATCGCAGACCGCGTTTACATCGAGCCGCTGACCGTAGAAGTGGTAGAGCAGCTCATCCAGAAGGAAAAACCGGACAGCGTTCTTCCGACTCTGGGAGGCCAGGCAGGACTGAACCTTGCGATGGAACTCGAAGAAAAAGGCTTCTTAAAAGAAAACAACGTACGCCTGATCGGTACCACAGCACAGACCATCAAAAAAGCAGAGGACCGTCAGGAATTCAAAGATACCATGGAAAAAATCGGCGAGCCGGTAGCGGCATCCCTGGTTGTCCATGATGTACAGGCTGGTATCGATTTCACCAACAAGATCGGTTATCCGGTTGTACTGCGTCCGGCTTACACCCTCGGCGGAAGCGGCGGCGGTATCGCTTACAACGAAGAAGAGCTGATCGAGATCCTCTCGAACGGACTCCGTCTTTCCCGTGTCGGCGAAGTACTCGTTGAAAGATGTATCGCCGGATGGAAAGAGATCGAGTACGAGGTAATGCGGGACAGCGTAGGAAACTGCATCACCGTCTGCAACATGGAGAACATCGACCCGGTCGGCGTTCACACCGGAGACAGTATTGTCGTAGCACCGTCCCAGACCCTGGGAGATAAAGAGTATCAGATGCTGCGTACTTCCGCACTCAACATCATCACCGAGCTCGGCATCACCGGCGGATGCAACGTACAGTATGCGTTGAATCCGGACAGCTTCGAGTACTGTGTTATCGAGGTAAATCCGCGTGTCAGCCGTTCTTCCGCACTGGCTTCCAAAGCGACCGGTTATCCGATTGCAAAGGTTGCTGCAAAGATCGCACTTGGCTACACTCTGGATGAGATCCCGAACGCCATTACCGGAAAAACCTACGCAAGCTTCGAGCCGATGCTGGATTACTGTGTTGTAAAAATCCCGCGTCTGCCGTTCGATAAGTTTATCAGTGCAAAACGTACCCTGACCACACAGATGAAGGCAACCGGTGAGGTTATGAGTATCTGCAACAACTTCGAGGGCGCGCTGATGAAAGCCATCCGTTCCCTGGAACAGCACGTAGATTCCCTGATGTCCTATGACTTCAGCCACCTGTCCAAAGACGAGCTGATCGAAGAGCTTCACATCGTAGACGATATGAGAATCTGGAGAATCGCAGAGGCGATCCGTCAGGGCATCTCCTACGACGAGATCCACGAGATCACCAAAATCGATGTATGGTTCATCGATAAGCTGGCTATCCTCGTTGAGATGGAGCAGGCATTACAGGCCAAAGAGCTGGATGAGGATCTGCTGCGCGAAGCAAAACGCCTTGAGTTCCCGGATTACCTGGTGGCAAAACTGGCAGGAAAGACCGAAGAAGAAGTAAAAGCGTTAAGAAAACAGTATGATATCACCGCAGCTTACAAGATGGTAGATACCTGTGCCGCTGAGTTCGCAGCAACCACACCGTATTACTATTCCGTATACGGCGGCGAAAACGAAGCTGTCGAGACAAACGACAGAAAGAAAGTCCTCGTCCTTGGTTCCGGCCCGATCCGTATCGGACAGGGTATCGAGTTTGACTTCTGCTCCGTACATTGTACCTGGGCATTCAAGAAAGAGGGCTATGAGACCATCATCATCAACAACAACCCGGAGACCGTCAGCACCGACTTCGATATCGCAGATAAACTGTATTTCGAGCCGCTGACACCGGAAGATGTAGAAAATATCGTCAACATCGAGCATCCGGACGGAGCCGTTGTACAGTTCGGCGGCCAGACCGCGATCAAGCTGACCGAAGCACTCCTGAAAATGGGTGTGCCGATCCTTGGAACATCTGCAGAGAACGTAGATGCCGCAGAGGACCGTGAGCTGTTCGATGAGATCCTGGAGCAGTGTGAAATCCCGCGTCCGAAGGGACACACCGTATTCACCGCAGAAGAGGCGAAAAAAGCAGCCAATGAGCTCGGCTATCCGGTACTCGTCCGCCCGTCCTACGTCCTTGGAGGACAGGGTATGCAGATCGCCATCAGCGATGAGGACGTCGATGAATTTATCGGCATCATCAACCGGATCGCACAGGAGCATCCGATCCTGGTTGATAAATATCTGCAGGGCAAGGAGATCGAGGTTGATGCAGTCTGCGACGGCACCGATATCCTGATTCCTGGTATCATGGAGCACATCGAGCGCGCCGGCGTTCACTCCGGAGACAGTATCTCCGTTTATCCGGCACAGAGCATCAGCCAGCATGCAAAAGACACCATCGTAGAGTATACGAAACGTCTGGCAAGATCCCTGCATGTCATCGGTATGATCAACATCCAGTTCATCGTATGCGGTGAGGATGTTTACGTCATCGAGGTCAACCCGCGTTCTTCTCGTACCGTGCCGTACATCAGCAAGGTAACCGGAATCCCGATCGTGCCGCTGGCAACGAAAGTCATCCTCGGCCACACGATCCGCGAGCTTGGCTACGAGCCGGGTCTGCAGAGAGAGGCAGATTACATTGCCATCAAGATGCCGGTATTCTCCTTCGAGAAGATCCGCGGCGCAGATATCGCCCTTGGACCGGAGATGAAATCCACCGGTGAGTGCCTTGGTATTGCAAAGACCTTCAACGAGGCTCTTTACAAAGCATTCCTCGGCGCCGGAATCAACCTGCCGAAATACAAAAACATGATCATCACCGTAAAGGATGAGGATAAAGAGGATATCGTTCCGATCGCACAGAGATTCCAGGCTCTCGGCTACAAGATCTATGCGACGAGAAATACCGCGAAAGCCCTGAACGAGAACGGCGTCAATGCGATCCGCACCAACAAGATCGAGCAGCCGTCCCCGAACCTGATGGACCTGATCCTCGGCCACAAGATCGACCTCGTCATCGATACTCCGTCCCAGGGTGTTGAGCACTCCAAAGACGGATTCGTCATCCGCCGGAACGCGATCGAGACAGGTGTCAACGTACTGACCTCTCTGGATACCGCAACCGCACTCGTAACCAGTCTGGAAAATACAGATGTGAAGAAGCTGACCCTGATCGATATCGCAACGATCGACAAGAGATAAGCATGATAGAAGCATAAAGCAAAGAAAAGCTCTCTGCTGCAGAAACAAAGCGGCAGAGAGCTTTTTTGGCCGAATGTGGGTTTGAATGGATTTTACAAAAAAGAAAACGTGACGCGCTTGTGTTTTTAGCATAAGTATGATAGATTTTTAATAGAATGCCAGAAAAGGGCATCCAATTCAAAAAGAGAAAGGTACATATCGTATGAACATCATTGAGTGGTTAAAGGTTATCCTGCTGGGTATCGTAGAGGGCATTACCGAGTGGCTTCCGATCAGCAGCACCGGCCACATGATTCTGGTAGATGAGTTTATTAAGCTGAATGTGACAGCTGATTTCAAGAATGTTTTTGAAGTTGTTATCCAGCTCGGTGCAATCCTTGCGGTTGTCGTCATCTATTTCTGGGATCTCTGGCCGTTTCATGGCAAAAGCAAAGCGAAAAGCAAGAGCTATTTTGCCAATCCAAGCGACAACAAGGTCTTTGCAGGTATGCAGAACTTTGTAGACAATTACTGTTATCTGGACAAAATTATCATGTGGTTCAAGATCGTCGTATCGTGTCTGCCGGCAGCCGTGATCGGACTGGCATTCAACGACTGGATCGAGGCCCATCTGATGAATTACGTGATCGTAGCACTGATGCTGATCATCTATGGTGTCCTCTTCATCATCATTGAGAATTACAACAAGACGAGAACACTGTCTGCAACAAAAATCAAAGAGATTACCTGGAAAAATGCGCTGTATATCGGTGTTTTCCAGCTCCTTTCCATCGTACCGGGAACTTCCCGTTCGGGAGCAACCATCATCGGCGGTATCCTGCTGGGATGCTCGAGAGAGCTGCATCGGAGTACACGTTTTTCCTTGCCGTTCCGGTTATGTTCGGCGCGAGCCTTTTAAAACTGGTAAAACACGGCTTTGCCTTTACCGGTGTTGAGGTGGCGATCATGATCGTCGGCATGCTGGTGGCATTTGCGGTATCGATTTTTGCCATCAAATTCCTGATGCAGTACATCAAGAAGCACGATTTCAAAGCCTTCGGCTGGTACCGTATCGTACTCGGTGTGATTGTGCTGCTGTATTTCGTAATCAAAACCGTAATTCTGAAATCATAAAATCGAACAATTCCGAAAATTTACCAGGAAAAATAGAAGAAGAAGTATCGTAAAATGAAAAAAATTGTGCGATACTTCTTTTTTACGCAAAAATTACAAAAAACCCTGTAAAAAGTAACCAAAAGCTGATATAATAGGACACAAGAGGGACGCAGAACCAGAAATTAAAAAAAATACCGAAAATTTGCCATATTTTTATTGACTAAAGATATTCTTATGGTAAAATAAATGTGTGCGCCCCGAGGATATCTTTATTTTCGGTGCAATCAGTATAGGGTGAACGTATCATCCAGGGCAATCTGGAAATACTTTACTATAACCTATCAAAATTACAAGTAGGAGGAAAAGTAACAATGGCAAAATGGGTTTACATGTTCACTGAAGGTAATGCAGACATGCGTAACCTTCTCGGTGGAAAAGGCGCAAACCTGGCTGAGATGACAAACCTGGGACTTCCTGTACCACAGGGATTCACGGTAACAACCGAGGCTTGTACACAGTACTATGAGGATGGCAGACAGATCAACGACGAGATCATGGGTCAGATCATGGAAGCAATCGATAAAATGGAAGGAATCACAGGAAAGAAATTCGGAGACGCTAAGAATCCGCTGCTCGTTTCTGTACGTTCCGGAGCAAGAGCTTCCATGCCAGGTATGATGGATACCATCCTGAACCTTGGTCTGAACGAAGAGGTTGTTGAAACTCTGTCACAGCTTCCGGCAACCCACGTTGGGCTTGGGACTGCTACAGAAGATTCATTCAGATGTTCTCTGACGTAGTTATGGAAGTTGGTAAAAAATACTTCGAAGAGCTGATCGACAAGATGAAAGAGGAGAAAGGCGTAAAACAGGACGTAGATCTTGACGCAGATGACCTCAAAAAACTGGCTGAGCAGTTCAAAGCTGAGTACAAAGCTAAAATCGGTGAGGATTTCCCGACCGATCCTAAGGTACAGCTGATGGAGCTGTAAAAGCCGTATTCCGTTCCTGGGACAACCCGAGAGCAAACGTTTATCGTCGTGACAACGACATCCCGTATTCCTGGGGTACCGCTGTTAACGTACAGATGATGGCATTCGGAAACATGGGAGATGACTGTGGTACAGGTGTTGCCTTCACCCGTGACCCTGCTACAGGAGAGAACGGACTGTTCGGTGAGTTCCTTACCAAGCACAGGGCGAGGACGTAGTTGCCGGTGTTCGTACACCTATGCACATTTCTGAGATGGAAGAGAAATTCCCGGAAGCTTTCAAACAGTTCAAAGAAGTTTGCAAAACTCTGGAAACACACTACAGAGATATGCAGGACATGGAGTTCACTGTAGAGCACGGTAAACTGTACATGCTGCAGACACGTAACGGTAAGAGAACAGCAAAAGCTGCTCTGAAAATCGCCTGCGACCTTGTAGATGAGGGAATGAGAACAGAGGAAGAGGCAGTTGCAATGATCGATCCTCGTAACCTTGACTCTCTGCTTCATCCGCAGTTCGATGCAAAAGCACTGAAAGAGGCTACTCCAATGGCAAAAGCACTGGGAGCATCTCCGGGAGCTGCTTGCGGTAAAATCGTCTTCACAGCTGATGACGCTGTTGCATGGGCTGAAAGAGGAGAAAAAGTTGTTCTGGTTCGTCTTGAGACATCCCCAGAAGATATCACAGGTATGAAATCTGCACAGGGTATCCTGACTGTTCGTGGTGGTATGACTTCCCACGCAGCCGTAGTTGCCCGTGGTATGGGAACCTGCTGTGTATCCGGTTGCGGTGATATCGTAATGGACGAGGCAAACAAGAAATTCACACTGGCTGGCAAAGAGTTCCACGAGGGAGACTGCATCTCTCTGGATGGTTCTACAGGATGCATCTATGACGGACTGATCCCGACCGTAGACGCTACCATCGCTGGCGAGTTCGGAAGAATCATGGGCTGGCAGATAAATACAGAACCATGAAAGTTCGTACAAACGCTGATACTCCGACAGACGCTAAAAAAGCTCGTGAGCTTGGCGCAGAAGGTATTGGTCTTTGCCGTACAGAGCATATGTCTTCGAAGGCAACAGAATCGATGCATTCCGTGAGATGATCTGCGCTGAAACCGTAGAAGAGAGAGAAGCAGCACTTGCTAAGATCCTTCCGGAGCAGCAGGGAGACTTCGAGAAGCTGTATGAAGCTCTGGAAGGCAACCCGGTTACCATCCGTTTCCTGGATCCGCCGCTTCATGAGTTCGTTCCGACTGAGGAAGAGGACATCAAGAAACTGGCTGACGCACAGGGCAAATCTGTTGAGCAGATCAAAGCAATCATCGCTGGTCTGCATGAGTTCAACCCGATGATGGGTCATCGTGGATGCCGTCTTGCTGTAACTTATCCGGAAATCGCTAAGATGCAGACAAGCGCAGTAATCCGCGCAGCCATCAACGTGAAGAAAGCTCATCCGGATTGGAATGTTAAACCGGAAATCATGATCCCGCTTGTTGGCGATATCAAAGAGCTGAAATACGTTAAGAAATTCGTAGTAGAGACCGCTGACGCTGAAATCGCAGCTGCAGGCAGCGACCTTGAATACGAAGTTGGTACCATGATCGAGATCCCGAGAGCAGCTCTGACTGCAGATGAGATCGCAAAAGAGGCAGACTTCTTCTGCTTTGGAACCAACGACCTTACTCAGATGACTTACGGATTCTCCCGTGACGATGCTGGTAAATTCCTGAACGCTTACTATGACGCTAAGATCTTCGAGAACGATCCATTCGCAAAACTCGATCAGGACGGCGTTGGCAAGCTGATGAAGATGGCTATCGATCTTGGAAGACCGGTTAACTCTTCTCTGCACGTAGGTATCTGCGGTGAGCACGGTGGAGATCCGAGCTCCGTAGAGTTCTGCAACAAACTGGGTCTGGACTATGTTTCCTGCTCACCGTTCCGTGTGCCGATCGCCCGTCTGGCAGCAGCTCAGGCAGCTATCGCTCAGAAGAACGCTTAATTTAAGCAGAATCTGTCCGAATCAGGATTTTCATGCAATAGCATGATTTGTGTTCAAACGTAAGGAGACCCCGGCGGTCTGTAGAAATACAGGCGCCGGGGTCTTTTTTATCAATCGTTTAAAATCAAAGTGGGAGGGAAAACGGATGCAGAATGAAACAGCCAAAGAAAACCTGCTGCGGCAGATCCGGGAATACCGTCCGTACAATGAGCAGGAAGAGCGGGATCGGGCGATTCTGCTGAAATGGATGGAGAGCGGATGCGATATTTTGACGCGGGAAAATGAGACCGCACATCTGACTGCCTCCGCCTGGGTCGTAAGCCCGGATCGGAAGCAGGTGCTGATGGCGTATCACAATATTTACCATTCCTGGGCATGGCTCGGCGGCCACGCGGACGGAGATGCGGATCTTTGCAGCGTGGCGGTAAGAGAAGTGAAGGAGGAATCCGGGATTGAAGAGGTGAAGCTCTTATCGGATCAGCCATTCTCGCTCGAAATCCTGTCGGTGGACGGCCATGTGAAGCGCGGAAAGTACGTGACGACACATCTCCATCTGAATGTGACATATCTCATGGAAGCAGACCCGGTACAGGAAATCCGCTGCAAGCCGGATGAAAACAGCGCAGTCGGCTGGATTCCGGTGGAGCAGATCGCAGAAAAATCGACAGAGCCATGGTTTGTGGAGCGTGTGTATGGCAAGCTGTGTGAGAAAGTGAAAAGAGATTTCTGTGAAGTGTAATATGCAATCCGCGTATGAACTGCCATTTAGAATAAGCATTAGACAAATGAGCTGTTAGATGTCTAAAATAGAGACAGAAAGAAAAATGGCAGGAGGGGTTTTATGTTTACAAATCAGGATTTGAAAAAGCTGATTATTCCGCTTTTCCTAGAGCAGCTTCTGGTGGCTCTGGTCGGAATTGCGGACGTGTTTGTTATCGGATTTGTCGGAGAGGCGGCGGTTTCCGGTGTGTCACTGGTCAATGCGTTTAATATGATCTTTATCAATCTGTTCACAGCGCTGGCATCCGGCGGTGCGGTGGTCATCAGCCAGTATATCGGAAAGAAGGACAAGGAGCAGGCGGGAGCGGCAGCTTCCCAGCTTCTGACGGCATCGGTATTGCTGTCGGTTGTTATTTCTGTAGTGGTACTGGTTGCCAACGAACAGCTGATGCGTTTGATGTTCGGCAAGGTTGAGGATGATGTCATGGCGGCATGCGTGACGTATCTGCGTATCTCGGCATATTCCTATCCGGCAATGGCGATTTACAATGCGGGAGCGGCTTTGTACCGCAGTTTTGGAAAAACCAGCACGACGATGTACCTTTCGATTGCATCGAATGTGATCAACGTAGTCGGAAACTGTATCGGCGTCTTTGCTTTGCATACAGGTGTGCCTGGCGTTGCGGTTCCGTCGCTGATTGCGCGTATCTTTTCCGCAGCTGTTATCACGGTTCTCTGCTTCTCAAAGCGAAATCCGGTGCAGTATCTGAAAGAGTGGATTTTTAAAGTAGACTTGAGCTTCCAGAAAACGATCCTCAGTATCGCAGTTCCGAACGGTATCGAGAGCGGTATTTTCCAGCTCGTCAAAGTAGCACTTTCCAGTGTGGTAGCACTGTTTGGTACCTACCAGATTGCCGCAAACGGCATTGCCCAGAGTATATGGTCCATGGCGGCACTCACAAGCAGTGCACTTTCCCCAGTATTCATCACCGTCATCGGACAGTGCATGGGCGCGGGAGATACTGATCAGGCGGAGTATTATTTCCGCAAGCTGATAAAAATCACACTGATCATTGGAGTGGCATGGAATGCGCTTGTCTTTGCAGTCACACCGTTTGTCCTTTCCTTCTATGCGGTGTCCGAGGAGACGAAGCGGCTGACACTCTGGCTGGTACTGCTGCATAATATTTTCAACGGTATTGCACTCTGCTACGCCGGACCGCTTGGAAGCGGCCTTCGTGCGACAGGAGATGTAAAATTCACAATGGGAATTTCCCTCTTCACGACCATCGGCGTCCGCCTGATTTTCTCTGTGATTTTTGCAATCTGGATGAACATGGGCGTTATGGGAATCGCTCTTGCGATGTGCCTCGACTGGTCCGTGCGCGGCATCATCTTCTGGTGGAGATTCAAACAGGGCAAGTGGAAAACGTTTCAGGTTATCCGTGAGTGAAAAAACGATCCTCTTTTCTGACGACAGAAAAGTTGTTGGGAAAAGGGGATTTTTGGGGTAAAAGGGATTATTTCGGCGCGTTGAAAATCATGCCGGGGTATGGTAAAATGGACTCCGAAAAACAGCAAAAGGAGGAAAATATAAGTAACTAAATATATTGTCAAATGTGATATAATGTGTTTAAACATACAAAAGGAGAATCATATTATGAACACATCAAATATCACAAACTACAAGCCGAAGGATTTTGCTGAATTGTTAGGGATATCTGTTAAAACGCTACAGCGTTGGGACAGAGAAGGGATTTTAAAAGCAAATCGAACTCCAACTGACAGGCGTTATTATACGTATGACCAATATCTTCAATTCAAAGGCATAAATATCGAAAATGATAAACGTCAGGCAGTTATTTATGCCAGAGTATCTACAAAAAATCAAAAAGACGATTTGCAAAACCAGGTCGCATTTTTACGACAGTTTTGTAATGCCAGGGGAATCATTGTAGACCAATGTATCGAAGAGTATGGAAGTGGTCTTAATTACAACCGCAAAAAGTGGAATAAATTATTAGATGAAGTAATGGAACAGAAAGTAAAAACGATCATCATAACCCACAAAGACAGATTTATCCGATTCGGTTATGATTGGTTTGAAAAATTCTGTATGAAATGCAACACAACGATCGTGGTGGTAAACAACGAAGAATTATCACCACAGGAAGAACTTGTACAGGATATTGTTTCCATACTTCATGTGTTCTCCTGCAGGCTGTATGGACTTCGTAAGTATAAAAAACAAATAGAGAGGGACGAGGAAATTGCTAAAGAGCTTCAGGACGGAAATTCATCCGACAGAAGAGCAGAAAGTCAGGATTCATAAAACAATAGGAACTTGTAGATTTATTTATAATTTCTATCTGGCCCATAACAAAGAACTTTATCAAAATGGCGAAAAATTCATGAGCAGCAGTAAATTCAGAGTCTGGCTGAATCATGAATACCTTCCACAACATCCAGAATATTTATGGATTAAGGAAGCATACTCAAAAGCGGTGACCCAGGCAGTAAATCATGGACAGACTGCATTTAAAAAATTCTTTAATCATGAAAGTGCTTTTCCGAAGTTCAAAAAGAAAGGCAGATCAGATGTGAAGATGTATTTCGTAAAGAATAATCCGAAAGATTGTCGCTGCGAGAGACACCGAGTTAACATTCCATCACTTGGATGGGTTCGTATCAAAGAAAAAGGATACATTCCTACGACGAAAGAAGGATATATCATAAAAAGCGGCCATGTTTCCATGAAAGCGGGCAGATATTATGTTTCGGCTCTTATAGAAATTCCTGATAATAAAACTGCTGATCTTTCTAACGAAGGAATCGGCATCGACCTGGGGTTAAAGGATTTTGCCATTGTTTCAAATGGTAAGACATATAAGAATATCAACAAATCAGCAAGATTAAAGAAATTAGAAAAACGACTCGTTCGGGAACAGAGATGTCTCTCCCGAAAGTATGAAAATCTAAAGAAAGGAGAGTCCACTCAAAGAGCGAATATACAAAAACAAAAACTTAAGGTACAAAAACTTCATCATAAAATAGACAATATCCGTACGGATTACATCAATAAGACAATCGCAGAGATCGTAAAAACCAAACCATCTTATATAACGATTGAAGACTTAAACGTATCGGGAATGATGAAGAACAAACATCTTTCAAGAGCAGTTGCTTCGCAGAGTTTTACGAATTCAGAATAAAGCTTAAGGCGAAAAGCAGGGAAAATGGTATTGAGCTTCGGGTTGCAGACAGATGGTATCCATCATCAAAAATCTGCCATTGTTGTGGAATGATCAAGAAAGATTTAAAACTTTCAGATAGAATATTTCGATGTCATTGTGGCTATGTCGAAGACAGGGATTTCAATGCGGCACTGAATCTGAGAGGTGTAAAAACTTACAAGATTGCATAAGGACGCAAATGTAAGTATGTACGAAGGCTATTTCGGGAATTAACGACTGTGGAGTGTACATGGATCTACGAGTAGATATGATTTCGGTCAATCAAAAGTATACACAAGGAAGCAGTAAGTAAGATTCGTGAGAACTTACATTATCTCGATGTGATAAGTATATTTAATCACATTTTGAGTGGCAGGACATGACAGAAGATGAATGATATGAAGCGTCTGCTCTCGTATGCAGGTCCCTACAAGCGGGATATGATTTTCGGAGCAGTGCTGGTATTGGTAGAAACGTGTTTTGAACTTTTTATTCCGATTCTGATTTCCAATCTGATTGACATCGGCGTTGCGAACGGCGATATCCCTTACATTTACCGCAAGGGAATCCAGATGGGAGTCTGCGCGCTCTGTGCGCTTGTGACCGGAATTTTATACGCGCACTTTGCGGCGCGGGCGACGTACGGCTGGGGAGCTGAGATCCGGAAGGCGGAGTATGAGAAAATGCAGCAGTATGCATTTTCCAACCTCGACCACTTTGCGGTATCATCCCTGATCACCCGTATGACGACGGATGTTACCGTCATCCAGAATATGGTAAGCGCCGGCTTCCGCCCGATCACGCGCGGACCGTCGCTTCTGATTATGGGAATCGGCCTTTCATTCTATATGAATCCGCGGCTGGCATTTGTATTCCTTGTATGTACCCCGCTTCTTGGCTTTATTCTCTCCCTGATTGTGCGGAGAGTTGCCCCGATGTACACAAAACTGCAGTCCATGGTGGACCGCCTGAACAACGTTGTCCAGGAGGGGCTGACCGCGATCCGTGCCGTCAAAGCTTTCGTGCGGGATGAGTACGAGGAAGACAAATTCAACGAGGTCAACACCGACCTGACCGCAGCGAGCGAGCAGACGTTCCACTACGCCGTGCTGAATCTGCCGGCATTTCAGGGCGTCATGTATACCGCGATCGTGCTGATTCTGTGGTTCGGCGGAAATATGATTCTGAAAAAACAGCTTGCCGTCGGAAACCTGACCGGATTTCTAAGCTACGTCATGCAGGTCATGAACTCGATGATGATGATTGCAAACGTCTTCCTGCTTCTGACCCGTTCCATGGCGAGCGCACACCGGATTGTCGAGGTGCTCGATGAGAAAATCGTGCTCACCTCGCCGGAAAATGGTGTAACAGAAGTGACAGAGGGCAGCGTGGAGTTTGACAACGTATCGTTTAAATACAAAGAAGAAGCAAAAGAGTACGCACTCTCCGATGTTACGCTGAAGATCAAAGCTGGTCAGACGGTAGGAATCCTCGGAGGAACAGGTTCTTCGAAAACGACGCTGGTGCAGCTCATTCCGCGTCTGTATGATACCAGCCGCGGCACCGTCCGCGTCGGCGGAAAGGATGTGCGCGCGTACGATCTTGCCGCTCTCCGCGATGCAGTCAATATCATTCTGCAGAAAAACGTGCTGTTCTCCGGAACCGTGCGTGAAAACCTGAAATGGGGCAATGTGGATGCATCCGATGAGGAGATCTGGGAAGCATGCCGCGCGGCGTGTGCGGATGAATTTTTGAACCGCATGCCGGACGGCCTCGACACCGTGCTCGAGCAGGGCGCAAGCAACCTCTCCGGAGGCCAGAAGCAGCGTCTCTGCATCGCGCGTGCGCTGATCGGAAAGGCAAAAATCCTGATCTTCGATGATTCGACAAGTGCGGTCGACACGGCAACGGAGAAAAAGATCCGCGAGGCACTGGCGGCGCGGAAGAATGTCACAAAAATTATCATTGCGCAGAGAGTAACATCCGTCATGAATACGGATCAGATCATCATTCTTGATGACGGAAAAGTACACCGGATCGGCACGCACGCTGAACTGCTGGCGGATGACCCGATTTATCAGGAAATTTACGCCTCACAGATGAAAGGAGGAGACGAAAATGGCAGCGAGAGCTTATAGCGGAAAGAAACCAAAGAACCTGAAACACACGCTGCGCGTCTTCCTGTCTTATCTGGGACGGCACAAAAAAATGCTCGCAGTCGTAGCGGTACTGGTAACAATCAGCGCGGGAGCCAACCTCTTTGGAACGTATATGATCCGCCCGGTTGTCAACGGACTGGCGGACGGAGATGTGCACACACTGCTGCGCGGCGTGCTGATTACGGCACTCATTTTCGGGTGCGGCGCACTCGCAGCATACGGCTACACGCAGACCATGGTAAAAGCAGCACAGCAGGTTGTATTTGATATCCGCCGCGATCTGTTCGAACACGTCCAGACACTGCCGCTGCAGTTCTTCGACAGCAGACGCCACGGCGATATCATGAGTCTTTTCACGAACGATATCGACACGATGGCAGATGCCCTGAACAACAGTTTTGCGATGGTTATCCAGAGCTTCATCCAGATTGTGGGAACACTGACCTTGCTGTATATCCTAAACTGGCGGCTCTCGCTGATTGTAACGGTGTGCTACGGTATCATGTTCTGGTATATCAAGTTCAGCGGAAAGCGCAGCAAGGGTTATTATACGAAGCAGCAGAACAGCCTCGGAGAACTGAACGGCTATATTGAGGAGCTGATCACCGGACAGAAAGTCGTCAAGGTGTTCCACCACGAAGAAGAGAGCTTTACGGAATTCTGCAAAAAGAATGAGGAGCTCCGGAAAGCGGGAACCGGCGCGCAGGGGTATGCGGCGACGATGGTTCCTGTCGTTGTCAGCATTTCGTATGTCAATTATGCGATTGTGGCAGTGCTCGGCGGCCTTCTCGCCCTGCACGGAAAAGCCGATATCGGAAGCCTGGCAAGCTACCTTGTCTTTGTCCGCCAGGCGGCGCTTCCGATCAACCAGTTCACCCAGCAGAGCAACTTCCTTCTCTCAGCGCTCGCCGGTGCGGAGCGTGTCTTCGACGTGATGAGCCTGGAGCCGGAAATCGATGAGGGAAAAGTGGAACTGGTCAACGTAAAAGAAGAGAACGGCGCACTTGCCGTCTGCGAAGAGACAACAGGCCGCTGGGCATGGAAGCGCCCGGACGGAACGATGACGGAATTAAAGGGCGATGTGCGTTTTGAAAACGTGGATTTCGGCTACACGGCAGACCGTCTGATCTTAAAGAACATCAGCCTGTATGCCAAACCAGGCCAGAAAATTGCTTTTGTCGGTTCCACAGGAGCCGGAAAAACGACGATCACGAACCTGATCAACCGTTTCTACGACGTCCAGGGCGGCGCGGTTGTCTACGACGGCATTGACGTAAAAGATATCGAAAAAGACGCTCTGCGCCACTCCCTCGGTATCGTTCTGCAGGATACCCATCTGTTCACGGGAACCGTAGCAGAAAACATCCGTTTTGGAAAACTCGATGCCACGCAGGAAGAAATTGAACATGCGGCCAAAATTGCGAATGCGGATTCCTTCATCCGCCGTCTGCCGAACGGCTACGACACGATGCTGACCTCCGACGGAGCCAACCTCTCCCAGGGCCAGCGCCAGCTTCTCGCGATTGCCCGTGCCGCCGTTGCCGATCCGCCGGTGCTGATTCTTGACGAGGCAACATCTTCCGTTGACACCAGAACCGAGGCGCTGATCGAAAAAGGAATGGACCAGCTCATGGAGGGCAGAACCGTATTTGTCATCGCCCACCGCTTAAGCACCGTGCGAAACGCCAATGCGATCATGGTGCTGGAGCAGGGAAATATCGTAGAGCGCGGCGACCACGACGCACTTCTGGCACAGAAAGGAAAATATTATCAGCTCTATCATGGAATGTTTGAGCTGAGTTAAAAAGAAAGGAGTAAAGAGTATGAGAAAATATAACCGTATTTTTCTGATCGTCCTGGATTCTCTCGGAATCGGGGCGATGGCGGATTCGGAGAAGTTTGGGGATGTCGGTGTCAATACTTTCGGCCACATCTGGGAGAGTCAGGGAGGCCTTGAAATCCCGAACCTGCGCCGCCTCGGCATGGGAAATCTCTGCGGTGTGACAGAGGATGAGGCAAAGGGTTACGCCAGAAGACTGAACGAGGCGAGCAACGGAAAAGACACCATGACCGGCCACTGGGAGATGATGGGAATTTACACGACAAAGCCGTTCGTTACGTTCACCGACCACGGATTTCCGAAAGAACTGATCGACGAGCTGGAAAAACGAACCGGCAGAAAGATCATCGGCAATAAGGCGGCGAGCGGAACGGAGATCCTCGATGAGCTGGCAGAGCGCGAGATCGAAAACGGAGAACTGATTGTCTATACCTCGGCGGATTCCGTACTGCAGATCTGCGGCAACGAGGAGACGATGGGACTGGAGACGCTGTATCATTACTGCGAGATTGCCCGTGAGCTGACCATGAAAGACGAGTGGAAAGTCGGCCGTGTCATTGCAAGACCGTACGTCGGAAAGAAAAAAGGAGAGTTCGTCCGCACCGCAAACCGTCACGACTACGCTGTCAAACCGACGGGAAAAACCGTGCTCAACGCGATGCAGGAGGCAGGATATGATGTCATCAGTATCGGAAAAATCAACGATATTTTCTGCGGCGAGGGCATCACGGAGAGTCTGAAATCCAAGAGCAGCGTCCACGGCATGGAGCAGACGATTGAGACGGCAGGAAAAGAGTTTACCGGACTGTGCTTTGTCAACCTCGTCGATTTCGATGCACTCTGGGGCCACAGAAGAAACCCGGAAGGCTACGGAAAAGAGATTGAAAAATTCGATGTGAACCTTGGAAAGCTGCTGGAGCAGTTAAAAGACGACGATCTGCTCCTGATCACGGCAGACCACGGCAACGACCCGACTTATACCGGAACGGACCACACCAGAGAACAGGCGCCGCTCCTTGCGTACTCACCGTCTATGAAGGAGAGCGGCCTTCAGGAGACGAAGGACACCTTCGCTGTGATCGGCGCATCCGTTGCAGAGAACTTCGGCGTAAAAATGCCGGAGGGAACGATCGGAACATCGATCCTGGAATCGTGGAAATAAGGAAGCGATGGCGTTTTCAGCTGAGGCGGTAAGAACCTTTCGAAAGTTTCACAAGCTGTCCTTCTTCGAGCAGCTTCTTTAAAACCCGCTGGAGCTGGCGGCGGCTGCAGTGGAGCTGCATGGCCATCTTTTCCACGCCGGAAAACGTCTGATCCGGACAGCGCTCTGAGAGATAAGAGAGGAAGGATTCCTCGAGCGTGGAAAATTCGACTGGGAGCTGGAATAAAGCATCAGCTTTTCGGTGACAGAGTTTAAAAGATATCGTAAAAAGCGGTTGTCGTTCAGCAGAAGCTCTTTCGTGGAAGCGAGCGGCAGAACAATACAAAGCGCGGTGGTGCGTGCCTCGATCTGGTGCGTATCATCGCGTTTTCCGCAGAATTCCATATCGCCGATGCAGGTAAAGCCGTCGAGATAGCCGATCGGGTAGCTCGTGCCGTCGGCGCGGTTGGCGCTGATCTCGATGGAACCGTCCACGCGGAACGAGAGGTATTCCTCCGGATTCAGCGTGTCGAGCCGTTCGCCCTTTTCAAACTGATACAGAGAAAATGCGAGATCCGGGGTATCGAAAAGAGATGGGATCTCATGTTTCTGAAGATAAAAGTCCAGCAGAGTCGGATCAAAAATTCGTTTCATAGGAAAATCCTTTCACAGAAAAATTTTTTGGAAAACTTTTTCTTTATTGTGACATATGACACAAGAAAAAGCAAGAAAGTCTGCTAAGATAAACCAGAATGAAAAATGTTACAGTTTGCTGGGTACCAGTGAACTGTAACCGAAAAAGAGGAAAGGGGAGTTTTCAAAATGGAAAACGAATTATTTGAGAAAACAAAAGTGTCCAAAGCATATATGACGCTCGCACTTCCGGTCGTGCTCGGCATGGTCGTGTCGCTGATCTATAATATGGTAGATACTTTTTTCATCGCGCGGACCGGAAACACGGCACTGATTGCCGGCGTATCGCTCGGCACACCGATTTTCACGCTGATGATTGCACTCGGTGACATCTTCGGCGTCGGCGGCAGTTCCGTCATTTCGCGCCTCTTCGGTAAAAAGAGTACGAGGACGGAAGACGGATCAGCGTATTCTGCTTTTACGCAGCGATTGCTGTCGGCATTGCGGTCAGCATCATCCTGCTTGCCGCCAAACAGCCGATCCTTGGCCTGCTTGGCTGTGATGAGACGACGTGGCAGTATGCGGGGGACTATTACCAGTGGATTGCACTCGGCGCACCGTTTATCATCCTGCAGCTGACGCCGAACAATCTTCTTCGGACCGAGGGCTTCGCAAAAGCCTCGATGATCGGAACAATGCTGGGAGCCGTCGTCAACATCATTCTTGACCCGATCTTTATTTACACGCTCGGCATGGGAGCAGCCGGAGCAGCGATTGCAACGGTGATCGGCAACATCTGCGGTGATATTTTCTATGTTATCTTTATGATAAAGAAATGCCGCTATCTCTCCGTCGATTTCCGAAAACTGAAAATGACCGGAGCAGAGGTGCTCGCCGTTCTTGCCATCGGCATTCCGGCATCCGTCACAAACTTCATGCAGAGCATCGGCGTGACGCTGACGAACCGATTTTTGCAGCCGTATGGAATGGACAAAGTTGCAGCGATGGGAATTGCTTTGAAAATTATTATGATTTCTGTTCTTGTGATGGTCGGTTTCGCTTTTGGCGGACAGCCGCTGGTCGGATACAATTATGGAGCGAAAAATAAAAAACGTCTCAGTGAGACGATCCGCTTTGCCTTCCTCCTGGAAGTGCTGACCGGTGCCGGAATGGCGGTTGTGCTCGGTGCGGCGGCTCCGCTTCTCGTGGGACTGTTCTTAAAAGAGGCGGATGTCATTGCAGCGGCCCAGCAGATCCTCCGCGTCCAGCTCATTGGTATGCCGTTTGTTGGTATCGTACTCGCATCGACCTGTATTTTCCAGGCGATCGGAAACGGGGCAGGAGCAATGATTCTTTCAGCAGGACGTCAGGGCGTGATTTTTGCCATTGTAATTTTCTGCGCTTCAAAACTTGCCGGTTTTTCCGGTGTTATTGCCTCCCAGCCGGTTTCTGATTTTCTGACCGCATTGGTGGCTGTGATGATTCTGCTTCAGTGGAAAAAGAAAGAATTTGCAAAATAAGAAAGAACAGCAAAGCGGCTGCGGCACAGCGTTCCGGAACGGGAACCTGCCGCAGCCGCTTTTGGCGTGCGCAAAAAACAGAATTCCTGCACAGGCGGCCGCCATGTCAAAACACGTAAAAGTGATGAAAAAACGTCTCTTAATTCGGCAGTATTACGGGATTGCATTCTGAGAAAACAAGATATAAAATGGCATGAGATTCGACAAAAAGGGGAAGCAAAAACATACGACAATAGGGAGGACATCACATGGTAACAAAGAAAAGTGCAGTAAAAGATCTGACAAACGGCAGCCCGGTAAAACTGATTCTGGGGTTTGCACTGCCGCTGCTGCTCGGCATGCTGTTCCAGCAGTTTTACAGCATGGTCGATACGATTATTGTAGGAAAATTCTTAGGCGCGAAAGCGCTCGCGGCTGTTGGAAGCACAGGTTCGATCAACTTTATGATCGTGGGATTCTGTATGGGAGTCTGCAGCGGATTTGCAATTCCGGTTGCGCAGATGTTCGGGGCAGGAGACCGGAAAGCGCTGTGCCGGTATGTAGGAAATGGAGCCGTCCTGGCCGGTATTCTTTCCGTGGTGATGACCGTTCTTGTCTGCATCTGGTGCCGCGACATTCTGATTCTGATGAAAACCCCGTCCGATATTCTGGACGGTGCATACGCTTACATCTTTGTTATTTTCCTCGGAATTCCGCTTATGGTGCTCTATAACCAGACATCAGCAATCATGCGGAGCCTCGGCGACAGCCGCTCCCCACTGATTTTCCTCGGTATCTCTTCAATACTGAATATCGTGCTAGATCTTGCGCTGGTCCGCCCGATGGGAGTAGCGGGAACCGCGTGGGCGACGATTATCGCGCAGGGAGTCTCTGGATTCCTGTGTCTCTTTTATATGAAGAAAAAATTCACCATCCTTGCTTTTACGAGAGAGGACTGGAAGCTGCACAAGCATTATGTGCTTAATCTGTGCAATATGGGAATCCCGATGGGACTGCAGTATTCAATCACCGCGATCGGAAGTGTTATTTTGCAGACCGCTGTCAACGGCCTTGGTTCCACTGCGGTTGCATCTGTTACGGCTGCCGGTAAAATTTCCATGTTCTGCTGCTGTCCGTTCGACGCGCTCGGCTCCACTATGGCGACGTATGCCGGACAGAACGTCGGTGCGAAGAAGATGGATCGTGTCAACACCGGTATTTTGACAAGTTCCATTATTGGAAGCGTGTATTCCGTGGTCATTTTAGGAGTCATGTTTCTGTGGTCCCGCCAGATTTCGCTTCTCTTTGTAGATGCATCTGAGACGGTCATCCTCGACCAGGCGCGTCAGATGCTGCTGATCAACATGGTATTTTACATTCCGCTGACCCTTGTCAATGTCGTACGCTTTACCGTGCAGGGCATGGGCTTCAGCAAATTTGCAATCCTTGCCGGCGTCTGCGAGATGATCGGCCGTTCGGTGGTAGCCTTTTTCCTGGTTCCGTATTTTGGTTACACCGCAGTCTGCTTCGCAAGCCCGGTGGCATGGATTCTCGCCGATCTGTTTCTCGTTCCGGCGTACCTGTACTGCGCAAAAACGCTTCGTTCTCTTTTTGAGAAAAATGCGCAGATGATGTAAGCCGTGCCGCAAGATGGACAAGCTGTTTCAATTCTGGTATAATGGAGCCTGGATTTTAGGAAAGCTGAAAAAGAATCCCATAGAAGAGAGGAAGATATCCTATGAAACAGTCGGTATTAGAATATAAGAAACTTCTGGAGCAGGAAGACCTTCTGGTGGAATTTGCAGAGCCGGAAGGAAAAGAAGGAGAGGACAGACCCGTTACCCTCGTAACGTATTTTTCGGGCGGAGCGGATCAGGGAACGCTGTTTCTCTGCAAAGGAGCTGCATTCAAAGAGGCATACTTAAAAGACGCCGTAAACCGCGGTGCTGTTGCCTATGTAAGTGAAAAAAAATACGAAGCGGGAAAAGAAATTCCGGCGCTCATCGTCAACGATGCCAGAAAAGCACAGTTTGTGCTGGGTGAGGCGTTTTACGATTATCCGGCAAAGTCGCTGCATGTCACGGCGCTGACCGGAACAAAAGGAAAGACAACGACAGCCTACTACCTGCAGTCGATGCTCGATGCCTGCCTGAAAAACAGGGCGGAAACGGATGTGCACTATTAAGTTCGATTGAATATTACGACGGAAAGACGAGAGAAGCATCAACGCTCACCACGCCGGAATCCCTGGAGCTGTGCCGCCATATGCGCAATGCCGTAGATGCAGGCCTTTCCCATATGGTGATGGAAGTATCCTCCCAGGCGCTCAAATACGAGAGAGTCGGAAACACGCATTTTGATACCGCCATTTTCCTGAACATCTCCAAGGACCACATCAGCCCGACGGAGCACAAGGATTTTGATGATTATTTCCAGTCGAAATTAAAGATCTTCGACCGCTGCACCTGCGCCTGCGTGAACCTGGACAGCGACCATATCGGGGAAATCCTGAAAGCTGCGGCAAAATGTGAGCGCGTCGTTACGTTTGGATCAAAAGAAAATGCTGTAATCCGCGTGAGTGATATCAAGCCGGGCAGAGGAAAATTCTATTTCCATGTGGCAGGACCGGATTTCTCGGAAGATTTTACCCTGCCGGTGCACGGAGCCTTCAATGTGGAGAATGCCGTAGCTGCCATTGCGGCTGCCTGGTCGATGGGAATCCCGGTTTCGCTGATCAAGGAAAGCCTCCTTGGCGTCACCGTTCCGGGAAGGATGGAGACGTATGAGAGCAGCGCGGGCGAGGTCACGGCGATCGTGGATTTCGCGCACAATGGCCTGAGTTTTGAAAAAATGTTTGATACCGTAGCACTCGAATACCCGGGGAGCCGCGTAAGCGTTGTGTTCGGAACCCCGGGCGGAAAAGCATTCAACCGCAGAAAAGATATGGGTGAGATTTCCGGAAAACGGGCGGACCGGATTTTCCTCGTACCGGATGATCCGGGAAACGAAGATCCGCAGGCGATCTGTGAGGAGATCGGCGGGTACATAGCAAAGGAAGGTGCATCCTTCCAGATCCGCATGGACCGCGGAGCAGCAATCCGGGAGGCGATTCTTGGCGCCGTACCGGGAGAGGTTGTTCTGATCCTTGGAAAAGGCGCGGACGTGACGATGCACGTCGGAAACAGAAATGTGCCGTACCGGTCAGATGCCGTCTATGCAAAAGAGGCGCTTGCCGAATATGGAAATGCATTTGCCGAAGCGGCAACGGCTCGTGAAACAGAAGAATAGAAGCAAAAACAGAAAAAACAGAGCAAAAAAGACACGGAACAGAAAAATCCGTGTCTTTTTTGCGTCTGGCGGCAGCAGAAATGAAAATCAGACAGGAAATTTGGCGGATACATCCTACAAAATGTAGAAAAGAAGGACAGAAACTAGCCCGTATGACGAAAAGTTGTTAAAAATATAACGAACGAAAGTTAGACGTGTGAAACTAAACACAGAAAGCAAAAACCCGGGAACCATGCGGAAAAAGACGAATTCTGCGGGATGAAGGACAAAGCTGTAAGTTTTTGGAAAGAATTCTTGTGAAAAAGAACAAAAAATGGTATAATTGTATTGAAATATATCCAGAACACCCCTTCTGGAAGCGTACGGGCTCAGTGAGAAAAAAGATTTCACGAAAATGCTCGAAAAAACACTTGTTAAATTCTTGTCATAGTGCTATGATAAGGAAAGTGAAAATTTATCAATCACAAAAACCAACTAGGGGTATTTAGAAAGGAGTATTTA
>ENA-OQHA01000022-OQHA01000022.1-human-gut-metagenome-genome-assembly--contig:-NODE-22-length-77240-cov-3.250593_pt1 | contig 77240 bp, 104 predicted proteins | sample MGYA00242558_ERZ504707 | MGnify/ENA primary metagenome ERZ504707 (study PRJEB26092, sample SAMD00036197) | human gut metagenome | host: Homo sapiens | study: EMG produced TPA metagenomics assembly of... | reverse complement strand
ATCCCATGCCATTACTTCGGACAACGGTAGAGCCGCAAAAGCCGGAGCAAAGGGAAGCCCTGTTAAATGCCCTCGCAGAGATTGCTGATACAGACCCTCTTTTGCATTTTGACATTGATACTGTTACACATGAGATTATGTTATCTTTTTTGGGGAATGTGCAGATGGAAGTCATTTGTGCCATCCTTGAGGAAAAATATCATGTGGAGGCAGAAATAAAAGAGCCTACTGTTATATATATGGAAAGACCGCTTAGAAAAGCAGAATATACCATCCACATAGAAGTCCCGCCAAATCCTTTCTGGGCTTCTGTCGGGTTGTCCATAGAGCCGCTCCCTATTGGAAGCGGAGTGCAGTATGAAAGCAGAGTTTCACTTGGATATTTAAATCAATCGTTCCAAAATGCGGTTATGGAGGGGGTTCTTTATGGCTGCGAGCAGGGGCTGTATGGATGGAAAGTGACAGACTGTAAAATCTGTTTTGAATATGGATTGTATTATAGTCCTGTAAGTACCCCCGCAGACTTTCGGCTGCTTTCCCCTATCGTATTGGAGCAGGCTTTAAAAAAAGCAGGGACAGAACTATTAGAGCCATATCTCCACTTTGAAATTTATGCACCGCAGGAATATCTCTCACGGGCGTATCATGATGCTCCAAGGTATTGTGCAGATATTGTAAGTACTCAGATAAAGAATGACGAGGTCATTCTGAAAGGAGAAATCCCTGCTAGATGTATTCAAGAATACAGGAACGATTTAACTTATTTCACAAATGGGCAGGGAGTCTGCTTGACAGAGTTAAAAGGATACCAGCCAGCTATTGGTAAATTTATTTGCCAACCCCGCCGCCCGAATAGCCGTATAGATAAGGTTCGGCATATGTTCCACAAGTTAGCTTAACAGCTTGCAAAAGTCATATAAAATGAGATTTGAAAGGATTAGAGACTAATTATGATGAAATGCGAATGGATATTGTGTCCTGTTTGTGGGAGCAAAACCCGTAATAAAATTAGGAAGGACACTGTTTTGGAGAATTATCCCCTTTATTGTCCAAAATGCAGACAAGAAAGATTGATTAAAGTTGACAACTTGAAGATAACTGTCATCAAAGAGCCAGACGCTTAAGACGCAGAGCCGATGAAATTGTGGAACAATTCACGAATCATCGGCTCTTTTTGTTTCGTATTTGAAAGAACAAACTCACCAAATAAAAAAAACGATATTCGGGTGGGTTATTTTGTTATACCCTAAATTACCCTCTGAATTTGTTTTTAAATTTGGAGGGATTTTTTTATGTCCTTTTTTCGGGCAGTTATCTATCTGCTCATACGAAGCAAAATTTATCAATACATAGCATATCAGAGAACGGCAGGAAACCAGTTAAAAAAATTTCTGCCAGTGCAACGGTACTTCTCACCTTGAAAGTAGAAGTACAATCTCCATACAATAGAATTACTATTTCCTATAACCGTAAAGGTCACAGAGCCTTTGCGGTTTTTCTTTTGTCGATTTTTGTTGGAAAGTGCCGTAGGGCTGTTTCTGATATGCGGTGTCGTTCTCCGCCTCTCCATCTGGATTTTTTACATTTCAAAAATTCAGATGGGAGGTATTTATGGTGAAATATGCACCAAGAAAGGTATATATCAGAGAAAGTGGCGGCTATGTGGAATTATCCTACACGGAGTTCTGCCGTTGCAGGGAATCCGACCAGACCTATATGGACAAGCTGTTTATCCCCATTCAAGGCTGTCTGCTTGAAGTCGTGAGGGAGCAATACACAGACTTCTACCGTGACAAGGAACGGTGGCGTTATCTGCAAAAATTAGATACAAAGAATAGACTGCTATCTCTCGACGGATTTACGGACAGCGAGGGGAATCCTCTGGACTTTATCACTGATGAAGCGGTGGACATTGCAGAAACCGTTGTCAATGCGGTCATGGTGGACAGGCTGAAAGCCGCCCTGCCTTTGCTGTCGGATAGTGAACAGGAGCTGATACAGGCAATCTTTTTTGACGGACTTTCCGAGCGTGAAGTCGGGGCGAGGTTGGGCATAACCCAGAGCGTTGTAAACAAACGCAAAGCCAGAATCCTAATAAAACTAAGAAAGATAATAGAAAATTAAAATTTAAGGCGTTCAGCCCCCTTGTTTTTTCCTTTGGGAAGATGAGGGGGCTTTTCTCTGCCCTCTCAATCAATTCTGATTGGAGGAAGTAAGAATGGCATACAACCACGGACGGGAGGACAGGAAATGGCGTATCTGGAAAGAAGCGGAGGAAAAGCTGCTGCGTGAGTGCGGCGTTGATGAAGCGACCATTGAGCAGATACGCATGGCGGACAGGGCAGACTTCAATTCCAACAGGCGGTTTTACCGATGGACGAATGACGTTGCGGAATATCTTGAGGACATGGCAGGCAGGGAGCGGCAGGCGGAAGTGGGTACGGTTGCGGAGTTACTGGAAGAGATTGAGAGCGAAAATCTCTATCAAGTATTAGTCACGGTGGACGGGCGTACCTTGAAAATCGTCCTGCTGAAAATGCAGGGGTATTCCACAAAGGAGATTGCCCCGCTTGTGCATTTGACGACTGGTGCCATCTATGCGAGGTTAGACCATCTGCGGAAGAAGCTGCGGAAAATTTTATAGCTTCTAAAACAGCCTGCCATCCTGCGGGCTACTGGGTGAGGGATGGAAATCCCCTCACTCATTTTTTGCAGGAGGACAACAGGATGGCATACAGGGTTAAGGCATACACGCTTCGGGAGGAATCCACGGAAAGCGGCACAAGGTATTTTATCAGCTTTAAGGACGGGCAGGGCAAATCCCACGAGTTGGAAGTGTCGGAACAGTTCTTTATGGAGTTTCGGCAGATGGAGCGCAGGAACAGGAATCTTTTCTAATGGGACGAGCGGCACAGGGAGTTTAACGAGGTATGGGACGAAACCTTTACAGACGGGCGTTGCGTGTGCCTAAGAGCCTTGATGAACGCATGGTTGAGGAAGAACGGAATGAAACGCTCTATAAGGCGGTTGGGAGCCTTCCAGAGATACAAAGGCGGCGTTTCCTGCTCTACTACGAGTATGAGTTCAATTTTTACCAAATCGCCGCTATGGAGCATTGCACCGCTTCGGCAATACAGAAATCTGTTGCGATTGCAAAGGAGAAAGTAAAGGCGGAAATTGAAGAAATATCTCCAACCGTGACCGACACCGCCCGAAATAGAAATCTGTTTTTTATTTGTGTGGGATTGGCGGCATTACATACTCTCACTTTTTTCCGTGGGAGTAAATCTATTTTTAAGGAGGTCAACGCCTATGTGCAACGAAAACAAAGACACCGCCCGAAAGGAGGAAAGCCATGCAGAAGTTACAGACAGTCAACGCCGAAACGCTCCTTTATGAACCGCTTGAGAAACCATCCTTTGTGGTGGACAGCCTTATCCCGACAGGCTTATCGCTGTTCTGCGGCTCACAGAAGATAGGCAAAAGCTGGCTCATGCTGAAGCTATGCTTATGCGTGTCGCAGGGAATCCCTTTATGGGATATGCCGACAATGGAGGGCGATGTGCTTTACCTCTGCCTTGAGGACACGTTCTGCCGCATACAGGACAGGTTATTTCGTTTGACGGACGAAGCAAGCGGGCGGCTCCACTTTGCCGTGGCAAGCTGCAAGCTGTCAGACGGTCTTATCGTGCAGCTTGAAGATTATCTGAAAGATTACCCAGACAGCAGGCTCATTGTCATTGATACCTTGCAGAAAGTCCGTACAGCTTCAAAAGACAATGCCTATGCAAGCGACTATGGGGACATCTCCCTCATCAAAGACTTTGCCGACAGGCACTCTCTGGCGGTCATTGTCGTACACCACATCCGAAAGCAGAATGACAGCGACGTGTTCAACAAGGTGTCTGGGACGACAGGATTAACGGGGAGTGCGGACGCTACCTTTGTTCTGGAAAAGGAGAAACGTGCGTCTGACACCGCCAAGCTGTATGTGACGGGCAGGGACACGCCTTATCAGGAATACACGCTGCGTTTCCGTGATTGCCGTTGGGAGCTTGTGGAGCGGAAAACGCAGGAGCAGCTTGCGAAAGAAACGATACCAGATGTCCTTTTTCGGTTGGTGGATTTTATGAGGGATAAGGAAGAATGGATAGGCACGGCAACGGAACTGTTAGCCGCTATGGGGGAAACGGAAACCATACCCACGGTGATTACGAAATGGCTGAATGAATACCGCACCACATTTTTAAGCGAGAACCGTATCTGCTACCAGTACAGCCGCAGGAAAGACGGCAGGCGGATTGCCCTTGCAAGGAGGGCGGGTGACAGCGGTGATGGTGGTGACAGCGATATTAGGATACCCCCTGTTACTGTCATTGACGCTTAAAGCCATGTAAAGCTGGCGGCTCTGCTGCGGGTGACAGCAGTGACGGTGGTGACAGTGATTTTAGGATGCAACAGTTATAAACGCACTCATAGACAAGATACTTGTTTCGGAGCGTGAGAAGATGGCAGACGGAACAGTGAAGCAGGAAATCAAGATTTACTATAAATTCATCGGCTTTGTCGATGAATTACATATCATACCTACAAAACGGTGGGCAGCAATGCCCGCTAAAAATTGTACGGTGTGCGGCGTTGAATATGTCCCGGGCTCTGGTGCATCAAGGTATTGTCCTGCTTGTGCCAAGAAGATACGGAGGGAGAAATCAAACGAGAGCAAACGCAGGAGCAGAGAACAGAAAAGGATAGCATGTATGAACTGTCCGCAAAAAATGACCGACTGATGTAGGTGATGTGCAGCATCTGATGCCTGTTTATACATTCAATACAGGCGGTGTAAAAGGCGGACTTCATCAGATTAACTTTGAAGTGACGAATGAAGAAGAGGCTTATATTGATACAGCGAAAATGTTTGCATTGGCAGCATATGGATTGCTGAAAGAGAAAGCTGCAAGAAGTAAAGAACTGGTTAAAAATTACAAACCGGTATTCAAAGATTCTGCAGAATATACAAAATTTATGGAGCAGTTTGATTCTAAGGAAGTACTTGATTGATAGTTAAGGAATTTAGTTGTGTAAGGAACAATGCGGGAGATTATGAAGAAAATTACAATTTCATAATCTCCTGCGTTTTGTATGTTTACAGTCCTCAGGTCAATCGGATAATCTCTCGTCATGGCACTTCAGATATGTAATTGTGGAGAGCACGAAATATAGATCATTAAAAATCGTTGCAAATCATTTGCAACGATTCTATTATATAAAATAAAGAAACTGCTTAAAGCTATGAAACATGAGGTATACGAAAGACAGGAGGAATGAATAATGTATACACCTGCAAAAGAACGATACAATATCATGGAATATAACCGCTGTGGAAGAAGCGGATTACTGCTTCCCAAGATTTCGCTTGGCTTATGGCATAATTTTGGGGATGCATCTGATTATGAAAATATGAGGCAGCTTTGCTTCACAGCATTTGATAATGGTATCACACAGTTTGATCTTGCCAATAATTACGGTCCGGCTTACGGAAGTGCGGAGAAAAATTTCGGCAGAATATTAAAAGAAGATCTGATGCCATATCGTGATGAACTGATCATTACGACAAAGGCCGGATTTGATATGTGGGAAGGCCCTTACGGCAACTGGGGCAGCCGCAAATATCTGCTGGCGAGCTGGATCAGAGCCTGAAACGTATGGGACTGGATTATGTGGATATTTTCTATCACCACAGAATGGATCCGGAGACACCGCTTGAGGAGACAATGGGAGCTCTGGCAACAGCTGTTTGTCAGGGAAAGGCACTCTATGTAGGACTTTCAAATTATGATGGAGAGACTTGGAACAGGCAGCAGCGATCCTGAAAGATCTGAAATGCCCGTTTGTGATCAATCAGAACTGTTATTCTATATTTGACAGAACAGTAGAAAAGAATGGATTAAAGGATATGACCGGCAATCTGAAAAAAGGACTCATTACATTCAGTCCTCTGGCACAGGGACAGTTGACGGACCGTTATCTCAATGGGATCCCGGAAGACAGCCGTATTCGAAAGGACGGAAGATTTTTGAAAGAAGTATTCTTACCGCAGAGCGTATGGAACAGATTCGTAAGTTAAATGAACTGGCGGCTCAGCGTGGTGAGAAGCTTGCGGATATGGCACTTGCCTGGCTTCTTCAGAAAAAAGAAGTTACCAGTGTCCTGATCGGTGCATCAAAAACGCAGCAGATCCTGGATAATATAAAAGCAATACACAGTGCGCCATTTACAGAGGAAGAATTGCAGAAGATTGATGAGTACAGTCTGTAGTCCTTGACATCCCGCCCGCTTATATGCTACGATTTAAATTACGAGTGGATATATGACAAACGCAGTGATGAAGAGAGTATGTAACAGGAAATCTTACAGAGAATCCCGTGAACTGCCGGTGAGGATGCCGCAGTGTGCTGCTGAGAGGGATAGGTGGAACGTTACAGAAGATGGCTTACTGAGCGGTGTGGATGAGCATTGATAAAGATAGATAAAGATGTAAGTTCACGAAGGCTCCGCCCTTTACAGCGGTGAGGTGGAGTGAACAGCTTCACCCGCAGAGACTATCAGTTGCGAGACTGGCAGTGAATGGAAGTGGTAACACGGATTTTCGTCTTCCCTGAGATTTATGAATTGTAACAGAAGTTATGAGGAGTGAATTCAGGGAAGATTTTTTGTTTATATAGAAAAGAAATCTGTTGGCAGCCAAAGCCTGCAGGCAGCAGGTTATGTAGATATTCAGATTCTGCGAAGGAAATATATCCGGTAAACATAAAAGGAGAGAAAAAGACATGTGTGAAAAATGTAATAAAGGAAAATATTATATTACAACAGCAATCGCTTATGCATCAGGCAAACCGCACATCGGTAACACATACGAGATCGTGCTGCAGATGCCATCGCAAGATATAAAAGAAGTCAGGGATACGATGTATTCTTCCAGACAGGAACAGACGAACATGGACAGAAGATTGAGCTGAAAGCAGACGAAGCAGGTGTTACACCAAAGGAATTCGTTGACAATGCATCATGCGAGATCAAGAAGATCTGGGATCTGATGAACACTTCTTATGACAAATTCATCCGTACAACAGACGAAGATCATGAAGCACAGGTTAAGAAGATTTTCAAAAAATTGTACGATCAGGGAGATATTTACAAAGGAGCTTACGAAGGAATGTACTGTACTCCGTGTGAGTCTTTCTGGACAGAGTCTCAGTTAGTAGACGGCAAATGCCCGGACTGCGGACGTGAGTGTAAGCCTGCAAAAGAAGAAGCATATTTCTTCAAGATGAGCAAATACGCAGACAGACTGATCAACTACATCAATGAGCATCCAGAGTTCATTCAGCCTGTATCCCGTAAAAATGAGATGATGAACAACTTCCTGCTTCCGGGACTTCAGGATCTGTGTGTATCCAGAACATCCTTCAAGTGGGGAATCCCGGTAGACTTCGATCTAAAACATATCGTATACGTATGGCTTGATGCGCTGACCAACTATATCACAGGAATCGGATATGACTGTGACGGCAACAGCACAGAGCTGTTCAACAAGAACTGGCCTGCAGACCTTCATCTGATCGGAAAAGATATCATCCGTTTCCACACGATTTACTGGCCAATCTTCCTGATGGCACTGGATCTTCCACTTCCAAAACAGGTATTCGGACATCCATGGCTTCTGCAGGGCGACGGTAAGATGAGTAAGTCCAAAGGAAATGTACTTTACGCAGATGACTGGTAGATTTCTTTGGAGTAGATGCAGTACGTTACTTCGTACTTCACGAGATGCCATTTGAAAATGATGGTGTAATCTCATGGGAGCTGATGGTAGAGCGTATGAACTCTGACCTTGCAAATACACTTGGAAACCTGGTAAACAGAACTATTTCCATGACAAATAAATACTTCGGCGGTGTTGTAACAGATAAGGGTGTTGCCGAGACAGAAGAAGAAAAGGCTGTCGATGCAGATCTTAAGGCTGTCACAGAAGATACTCCGAAGAGAGTCGATGCGAAGATGGAAGAACTGCGTGTCGCAGATGCAATCACAGAGATCTTCGTACTGTTCAAACGCTGCAACAAATACATCGATGAGACAATGCCATGGGCACTTGCAAAAGACGAGGCTAAGAAAGATCGTCTGGAGACAGTTCTCTACAACCTGATCGAGAGCATCAAAGCAGGAGCAAAACTTCTGGAATCCTTCATGCCAGAAACATCTGAGAAGATTCTTGCTCAGCTTGGTGATGGAAAAGTAACAGAGAAACCAGAAATCCTTTTCGCAAGACTGGACGTCAATGAAGTAATGAAGAAGTAGAAGAACTTCATCCACATGTAGAAGAGAAGGAAGAGGCAAAAGAAGAAGCTGACGAAGAAGTGATCGACATCGAAGCAAAACCAGAGATCACATTCGATGACTTCGGAAAGATGCAGTTCCAGGTTGGTGAAATCATTGCCTGCGAAGAAGTGAAAAAATCTAAGAAACTTCTCTGCTCACAGGTTAAGATCGGAAGCGAAGTAAAACAGATCGTATCCGGAATTAAGAAACATTACTCAGCAGAAGAGATGGTTGGTAAGAAGGTTATGGTTCTTGTGAACTTAAAACCTGCAAAACTCGCCGGAGTATTATCTGAAGGTATGTTACTGTGTGCGGAAGACGCAGAAGGCAACCTGGCACTTATGACACCGGAGAAAAATATGCCGGCCGGTGCAGAGATCTGCTAATGTAAGTATAGAAAGATACAAAGAAACTGGTTGATAATAGTTAGTTTTGTATATGAAAGAATGAAAATGAGGACGGAGGATTTTTGGAATCACCGTCCTTGTTTGATATATATCTCCAATATCCGACATCTATATACAGTATCTGTCACACAAGTTATCCACATGATGTGGATAAGTATGTGGAAAACCTTGGGATAAGGGTGGGATAACCATGAAATTCCTTGGGATAACGTGTGGAAAAGATGGGATAAATATTGGGATACTGGGGACAGGACATTTTTGATTTGGGACGGAGGATTTAAGACATTATTTTTGAAAATCCGCCGTCCCCGGAGGGATATATGATATTTGATACACATGCACATTATGACGATGAGCAGTTTAATGAGGACAGAGTAGAATTGCTGAATTCTATGGAAGAGCAGGGCGTTGGCACAATTATAAATGTCAGTGCAACATACAATTCATGCAGAAAGGTTATCGCACTTGCAAAGGAGTATCCATTTGTATATGCGGCAGTCGGGATTCATCCGGATGAGGTCGGAAGCCTGAATGAAGAGACCTTTGCACAGATGAAAGAGCTGTTTAAAGAGGAGAAAGTGGTTGCGGTAGGCGAGATCGGTCTGGATTATTACTGGGACAATGAGCCGAGAGAAGTGCAGAAAAATGGTTCATACGGCAGCTGGAACTGGCAAGAGAGTTGGATCTTCCGGTTCTGATCCACAGCCGGGAGGCAGCGGCAGATACCATGGAGATTATGAAGGAGCATGCGAAAGGACTAAGCGGAGTGATCCATTGTTATTCTTATTCAAAAGAAATGGCACAAGAATATATCAAGATGGGATTTTACATCGGCGTTGGCGGAGTGGTAACGTTCAAGAATGCGAAGAAGTTGAAGGAAGTAGTGGAAAATATTCCGCTGACATCAATCGTACTTGAAACGGACTGCCCGTACATGGCGCCGGAACCAAACCGTGGAAAGCGTAATAATTCTGCTTATATCCGTTATGTGGCAGAGAAGATTGCGGAATTAAAGGGCATTACGTATGAAGAAGTAGTCGAACAGACGGAGAAAAATGCCAGAGATATGTACCGCTTGTAGCTGGAAAAAAACGCTAAAAACATACAAAATTATCATAGCGTGCTATGAAATGTGAAATCAACAAATTAATGATCTGGGCAATCTGGTTACAAAACTTAATGTTCCGTCATACAACGGATGAATTCCTGACAGATAGAGGAATTTATCCGTTTTTTCGTGCCGGCAATTACGACAGGAAGCTTTACCGGAGGCGTAAGCGGCAGTGTCTTTACGTGCTCATGATGAAAGAGCTTGAAGTTACTGTATGGAAGGAGGCTTACGCCCTCCCCGATGGCAACGGCGCTGATGATCGATTCGACACGTCCGGTTCTTAGAATCTGTGGGTGGATCGGCACATTTGCGAACAGTGCCTGACAGATCTGATAGACGGAGGTGTAGCGGTTCATCAGGATGAATGACTCGTCTGCAAGAGCGGAAAGTGATACGGGTCCGTCAAGCGGATGTCCAACGGGAAGGACGGTGACCAGTTCATCGTCCGCAAGATAGACGGAAGAAATGTCGCTCTGATCGGCTATCATCTGTTCCCGGCAGATAATAAGGTCATACTGACTGGATAGCAGTCCTTTTTTTAAGTCATTTTCTTCGACTTCATCGAGAATGAGATGAATGTCCGGATGGGATTCGGTGAACTGACGGAAATGTGCGGTCAGTCCGTACTGTGTCAGGATCGGCAGTGTTCCGACACGGAGTTCATTTTTATTTCCCGTGAAAATCTGATACTTCTTCATGTGTCTGTTCATGATCTCATACTGCCGGCGAAGGGCCAGGGCGTCCTGGTAAAAGGTCTCTCCGGCGGGGGTAAGGGAGCCTTGCGGCGGGAACGGTCGAGCAGGGCGACGCCAAGTTCTTTCTCTAGTTTTATGATCTGTTTTGAAAGTGCAGACTGCGAGATATTTAGTTCTTCTGCGGCGTCAAAATAGGTATTGCATTCAGCGATGGCAATAAAATACTGAATCTGATCAAATGTCATATCTGAGGTCTCCTTATATTGTGCGAAAATTTCTTGCAATTCATTCCATTTTGGAATCAATTATAGCATAAGTAGAATTGATTTTGCATCTGAAAATCCTTAAAATTGGAATAAAGAGTATGAGTAATGATTTCAATAAAGAATGAAAAAACAGGAGGATTATTTTATGGCAGCAAAAGTCACAGATCTTAGAAGTGCATTAAAAATGTTAGAAGATATGTCGGGACAGCTGATTGAAACAGATGTGGAAGTCGAGCCGATGGCAGAGCTTTCCGGTGTATACCGTCATGTCGGGGCGGGCGGAACCGTTATGCGTCCGACCAAAGAAGGACCGGCAATGATATTTAACAATGTAAAAGGACATCCGGGAGCAAGAGTTGCGATCGGCGTGCTTGCGAGCAGAACAAGAGTCGGTGCATTGCTGGAATGTGATCCGAAAGATCTCGGAAAGAAATTATATCACAGCGTGGATAACCCGATTCCGCCGGTGCTGACAGAAGAAGCAGCACCTTGTCAGGAAGTTGTACACAAAGCGACAGATCCGGATTTTGACTTATACAAATTAGTACCGGCACCGACGAATACGCCGGTAGATGCGGTCCGTACATTACGCTTGGAATGTGCTACGCATCGCATCCGGATACCGGAGTAAGTGATGTGACGATCCACAGACTCTGCATCCAGGGGAAAGGTGAATTATCGATCTTCTTTACACCGGGTGCACGCCACATCGGAGCAATGGCAGAAAGAGCAGAAGAGCTTGGACAGCGTCTGCCAATCTCGATCAGTATCGGAGTAGATCCTGCAATTGAGATCGGCTCTTGCTTTGAGCCGCCGACAACACCGATGGGATACGATGAACTTGCAGTTGCAGGTGCCCTCAGGGGTGAACCGGTCAGACTTTGCAAATGCCTGACGGTAAATGAACGTGCGATCGCCAATGCGGAGTATGTGATCGAAGGGGAAGTTGTTCCGAATGTAAGAGTACAGGAAGATCAGAACAGCCATACCGGATATGCAATGCCGGAATTCCCGGGATACACAGGACCAGCAAGTGACCAGTGCTGGATGATCAAAGTAACAGCTGTAACACACAGAAAGAACCCGATCATGCAGACTTGTATCGGACCGAGTGAGGAACATGTATCTATGGCAGGGATCCCGACGGAAGCAAGCATTTACGGAATGGTGGAAAAGGCAATGCCTGGAAGACTTCAGAACGTATATTGCGCTTCACCGGGCGGCGGAAAATATATGGCCGTTCTGCAGTTTAAGAAGCTTACGGCCAGTGATGAAGGCAGACAGAGACAGGCAGCACTTCTGGCATTCTCTGCATTCAGTGAGCTGAAACATGTATTCCTGGTTGATGAAGATGTAGACTGCTTCGATATGAACGATGTACTGTGGGCGATGAATACAAGATTTCAGGGAGATGCGGATATCATCACAATTCCAGGAGTCAGATGCCATCCGCTGGATCCGTCCAACGATCCGAGCTGCTCCGGCAGTATCCGCGATCACGGAATCGCATGCAAGACAATCTTCGACTGTACTGTTCCGTATGATCAGAAAGACAGATTCAAGCGTGCACAGTTCATGGATGTAGATCCGGAGCATTGGGTGAAATAAGATGTGCAGGGAGAGTAGAGAAGATAAGGAATGTCTTCTGACGAAAAGCAGAAAAGACAAAAAGGACAGAAAACGCATAGTTGTGGCGGCAACTGGTGCGAGTGGTCTTCCAATCCTGAAAATGTGTCTGCAGATTATCCGGGAGGATTCAGACTATGAATCCATTCTGATTTTAAGTGACAGTGCGAAAATCACATTACAGCAGGAAACAAAAGACACAGTAGAAGAAATCGAAGCACTTGCAGATCAGGTATGTGATACAAAAGATATCGGAGCCGGACCGGCAAGCGGATCCTTCCGTACGGAAGGAATGCTGATCGTTCCATGCAGTATGAAGACTGTGGCAGGTATCCACAGCGGCTATGCAGACAATCTGATCTTGCGAGCGGCAGATGTGACGATCAAGGAACAGCGGACACTGGTCCTTGCAGCAAGAGAGACTCCGCTTAGTGCGATACATCTCCGTAACCTTTCCGAACTTGCGACGATTCCGGGGGTCCGGATCATTCCGCCGATGATGACATTTTACCATCAGCCGGAGAATATCGAAGAGATGACATATCATATTGCGGCAAAGCTGGTGGAACCGTTCGGGATAGAGGTGAGAGAATACCGTCGATGGACCGGACTTGTTTAGAGAATGGCGTATTGCAGTGAGGATATGGACTTGTGTAGAGTAGGAAACATTATATTATGGATGAGGACTTATGTAGAGAAAGGAGCGTCACCGTATGGAGTTGGAGAACTTCTGGAAAATAAAGAAAAAACTGACATTTACGGATATCTGTGTGGAAGTTCGCAGACTCGGCGATGATTACCACATATTAGTAAGCGGTGGGGAATGCCCACATATAGGCTGTACCGTCCTTGCAATTCCAAGACCGTCTCTTGACGGTAGCGGCAAGATGAGCAGCACGGCATCGGTACTGAACGTGACGGGGCATAAGGACGAGGAAGTATGCCGTTATCTTGCTGAAAAAGTATCGGCAGGAAAGAAAACGACCGTGGTGTGCACCGGAGGTATTCACATGGACGGGATCACGAAAGAACAGATTGCGGAAATTGTGGAAGCCATGCGGATAATTGCGGGGGAAATCGTGGACAAGTAAAAAGGGACAGGGCAATTTTAATTGGGGACGGAGGATTTCCAGAAATCCTCCATCCCAAAAGGGGTAATATGTTTAATAATTACGAAATTGTAGAATACACACACAGCCTTCCATTCCAGATCCAGAACTTCACAGGCCGGATCATACAGGACGACCGGGGACGATATCAAAGACGTTCTGGAACACTGGCATCAGGAGATAGAGATGCCGCATGCCGGAGATTACGACCTGGAAGAGTTATTCGCATGGATCGATAAGATTTGTGGATAGTGTGAATATGAAAACAGGAAGGACGTATGAAAAAACGAAGTTTTTTCATACGTCCTTTTGTCATACCATAGTATGCAAGAGATTAATCGGGTTCCAACTTATTAGTATTCCGCCAGCTTCTTGGCGAAGTCCCATAGACATTCTTAAATGCTCTGGAAAAATGTAACTGATTTGGATATCCTACAGCATTCCCGATATCAGCAATAGACAGAGATGTTAACTTCAAAAGTTCGGCAGCTTTTGTCATACGGTAACTAATCAGAAATTCCTGTGGCGATTTTCCGATGGTATCGTGAAATATTTTCCCAAAATAACTCCGGTTCAGACCGCAAAAGGCTGCAATATCTTCAATCGTAATATTGTTCTGGAAATTCTGTTCAATATAAGATAAAGCTTCTTTTATGTAAAAATCCCTGATCTTTCCACTCTGATTCATGCGCACGGTAGCAGCGGAACGCATGAAATAATCTAAAAACAGATATAAATGGCCGATCATATGAAATGGCGACTCGGAAGAAGAACCCGGATGCCGGGCAATATATAGCATTTCGTTCATCATTTCATTGCGAAGGTCTTTTGAACCGGCGTGATAGACCGGATGATCGGACTGAGTCCGGCGGTAGAAACAATCTCTTTAGCGCGGAGTCCGTCAAATTCAACCCAGGTATATTCCCATGGCAGATCCTGATCTGCAATATAAGTATTGATCTGATTAGGAAATAACATAAAACCCTGTCCGCTTTTTACTTGATATTTTATCGTGTTACCAGAAGAATCATTGGCCATTAAGGTACCGGTGCCGGATATTACATAATGAAAGACATAATGATTTCTGGCAGCAGGTCCGAAAGAATGTGAAGGTTCACACTGTTCCCAGCCGTACTGATACAAACCGATATCTACAAAATTCTCATTTGGAAAAACAGAAAATAAAATGTCACTCATACGACACCTCCTTTTTCATCAGTATATACCAAAATGCTAGATGACTTCAATATATAACTGGAAAAGTTGCATTTTACTATAAAACATATAAAATCAAGATATTTATAGACGCATTATGATATGTTACAATTCATTTGTAATAGATGAAAAGCAAAAACCTGACGATGAAAACAGATAAATATCCCGGGAAAGGTTCAAAATCAGGAAGGAACGGAGTAAAAAGGAGTTTTGGAACATGCATAGGAAGTACAGGAAACTGGTAAGTGCCGGACTGGTTCTTACGATGGCTGGGGCTATGATGCTGCAGGGATGCGGACAGAAAAAAGAGACAGGCAAGACAGAAATAGAACTTGTGCAGTATAAGCCGGAAGCAGTAAAAACTTTGAGAAAATAGAAGAAGAATTCAACCGCACACATGATGATATTCATCTTACGATTGAATCTCCGAATGATGCAATGACTGTTTTGAAGACAAGATTTATTCGCGAGGATAACCCGGATATCATCGGAATCGGAGGAGAGGTAAGTTATTCGAACTTTATTGATTCGGACATGTTGATGGATATCTCAGACTACAAGGGACTGGATGATATCAAAGAAGCATACAAAGAAATTGATAAAAACCTGGAGTTTGTTCCGGAAAAGGGAACTTATGCAGTCCCGTATGCGGCAAATGCAGCAGGAATTCTTTACAACAAAGCAATGTTCGAAGAACATGGATGGAAGATTCCGACAACATGGAATGAACTCATAAGCCTGTGTCAGGAAATGCAGGATGAAGGAATCCAGCCATTTTATTTTGGATTTAAAGATACATGGACCTGCCTTGCACCATGGAATGCGATCGCGGTAGACCTTGCACCGGCAGATGTATGTGCACAGGTGAATCGTGGAAAGACAACATTTTCGAAAGAATATAAAGAAGTAGCGGAACGTATGCTGGAACTACTTCCGTATGGACCGGATGACCCGTTTGCATATGATTACAACGGAGCATGTACAGCATTTGCAAAAGGTGAATCTGCAATGTATACAATCGGAAGTTACGCAATTCCACAGATCCAGACGGTGAATCCGGATATGGAGATTGATTCATTTGTAATGCCGGCAAGTAATAACACGGAAGGAAATCAGTTGAACTCAGGAATAGATCTTCAGTTCTGCGTCATGAAAGACTGCAAAAATAAAGAGGCAGCATATGAAGTGTTAGATTTTCTCCTGGAAGATGAGAATGTACAGGCATATCTGGATGCGCAGAAGGCGGTTCCTTGTAAAGAAGGAGATTTTGAACTGCCATCAACCCTTGAAGGAATGAAAGAATATATAAAAGAAGGAAAAATGTCTGACTACCAGGATCATTATTATCCATCGGAAATGGCGGTAGACGCACAGATCCAGACATTCCTGATGAAAAAAGACAGCAAGGCATTTCTTAAGAAATTTGATACAGACTGGGTAAGATATAATCGTGATATTATCCGTAAAGTGGAAGATTACGAGAAATCGCATAATGACTAAGACAGATAAGTTACTGATAATACGGAAGTTCAAGGAGTTAGTACGATGAAAAAGAATAAATTAAATGATAGAAAGCGGACATTTCTTCTGATCACGATTCCGATTGTTGCATTATTTTTCTGCTTCAATACGCTGCCGCTGATCAAAGGTGTCATCTACAGTTTTACCAATTTTAAAGGATACGGAAGTTACGACTGGGTAGGGCTTCGCAATTATATAGACCTGTTTACCGATTCCAGAGTCGGAGGCTCATATATCTTTACATTTAAGTTGGCAATTGCGGCGACAATTTTGACAAATGTATTGAGTCTTCTGATGGCACTCGGACTAAATAGTAAGATCAAGTTCAAAAGCGGACTCAGGGGTGCATATTTTATCCCGAATGTACTGGGAGCACTGGTGGTAGGATACATTTTCAACTATTTCTTTACGTATATCCTCCCTGTATTTGGAAAATGATCGGAAGTAAGACATTTAGTTCCAGTATGCTTTCTAATACAAATCTTGCGTGGATCGCGATTGTGATCGTGTGTGCATGGCAGTCGATAGCAATGAACACAATCATTTATATTTCAGGACTTCAGACGGTTCCGGAGGATGTATATGAAGCAGGTGCCATTGATGGTGCTACAGGATGGAAGAAGTTCAGAAACCTGACATTTCCACTGATCATTCCATTTTCTCTATCAATATGGTTCTGAGTGTGAAAAACTTCCTGATGGTATTTGATCAGATCATGGCATTGACAAAAGGAGGTCCTGCCCAGAGTACAGAATCCATCTCATATCTGATCTATAATAACGGAATGAGTGGCGGACAGTTTGGATTCCAAAGCGCAAATGCAGTTATTTTCTTTATTGTGATTGTAGTGATTTCGGTAATGCAGTTGACTATCACCGGTAAGAAGGAGGAACAGTTGTAATGAAAAAGTTGGGAAAGAAAGAATAAACTGGCCTGTAACGATTCTTCTGATCGCAGGGCTGATCACTGTAGTATTTCCATTATATATGACTGTTGTCATTGCGCTGAAGAAACCTTCGGAAATGACGAATGATGTCGCAGGAATCTTATCGCTTCCAAAGCATTTCAGTCTGAGTAATTTTACAGAGGCGATGAAAGTGACAGATTTCTGGAACTCGTTGGGAAACAGTCTGCTGATCACAGTTGTGACGGTAGTGCTTGCAATGCTGATCCATTCACTGCTTGGATATGCAATTGCAAGAAATAAGGCACATAGTAAATTTTATAAGTTTATTTATTTTTATGTTGTCAGTGGTATGTTCGTACCATTTGCAATCCTGATGATGCCGGTGGTAAAACAGACGGCGCAGATGGGACTTGCGAACAGAGCCGGAGTTATTATCTTATATCTGGTCTTTTATATGCCGATGAATGTGCTTTTGTATTCCGGATATCTGACGAATATTCCGATGGCACTGGAAGAAGCAGCATGTGTGGACGGAGCAAGTACATGGACAACTTATTGGAAAATTATCTTTCCAATTATGAAACCAATGCATGCGACAGTAGCGGTTCTGACAGCACTCGGAACATGGAATGATGTAATGACACCGTTGGTTATCATGTCAGGAACCGGAAAGAATACATTGCCGCTTGCACAGCTTAATTTCCAGACACAGTTTGGAACCAACTACAATCTGGCATTTGCTTCGTACCTGCTGGCACTTCTGCCAATCTTGATCTTTTATCTGATCTGTCAGAAACATATTCTGAATGGCGTGGTGAATGGAGCCGTAAAATAATCGGAACGCAAATAGAATTTGAGACATAAAAAGGAGACAAAGAAATGGGAATTGTTTACTGTGAAGCAGACAGGACATTTACAATACAGACAAAAATACAACATATCAGATGCAGGTAGACCGTTTTGGATTCCTTCTTCATCTGTATTATGGAAAGAAGACAGATGGAAGCTGTATGGATTATCTTCTGACATATTATGACAGAGGATTTTCAGGCAATCCGTATGATGCCGGAAGTGACAGAACCTATTCGATGGATGCACTTCCTCAGGAGTATCCGTGTTACGGAACCGGGGATTACAGAAGTGTGGCTCTGATAATTGAAAATGCAGACGGAAGTACAGCGTGTGATCTTCGATACCGTTCACATCAGATTTCTAATGGGAAATATAAGATTCCGGGACTTCCGGCAGTCTATGCGGAAGAGACAGAAAGTCAGACACTTGAGATTACAATGGAAGATGTGGTTACAGGAGTAGAAGTAACACTTCTGTATGGTGTACTTCAGGACTATGATGTGATCACCAGAAGTGCAAAGATTGCTTATCATGGAGATGGAAAGATTTTTATCCAGAAAGCACAGTCTGCGTGTCTTGATTTCCTTTATGGTAAATATGATCTTCTGACATTTTACGGAAGACATGCGATGGAAAGAAGGATGCAGAGAGAACCAGTTACGCATGGAAGCCATGTGATCGGAAGTGTAAGAGGAACTTCAAGCCATCAGTATAATCCGATGATGATCCTTGCAGATGAACATACAACAGACAGCTGCGGAAACTGCTATGCAATGTCATTTGTGTATAGTGGGAATTTTAAGGGAGAGGCATTGAAAGACCAGTTCGGTCAGACACGTGCACTTCTTGGCCTGCAGGATGAGATGTTTTCTTATCCGCTTGAAACAGGATCGGTGTTTTATACACCGGAAGTGCTCCTGTCATTCTCGGGAAGTGGAATGAACCAGCTTTCGCAGAATCTGCACCGCTGTATCAGACAGCATATCTGCAGAGGAAAGTATAAAGAAAGTATCCGTCCGATCCTGGTGAACAGCTGGGAAGCAGCGTACTTTGATTTTGACGGCGATACCTTATATGAATTGGCAAAAGAAGCAAAGAATGTAGGCATTGATATGCTGGTGCTGGATGACGGATGGTTTGGAAAACGTGATGATGATAACAGCGGTCTTGGTGACTGGTTTGTTAATGAGAAGAAGCTTGGCGGAACACTGGGAAGTCTGATACAGAAGATCAATGATCTTGGGGTAAAATTCGGAATCTGGATAGAGCCGGAGATGATCTCAGAAGACAGTGATCTGTACAGAGAACATCCGGATTGGGCACTTACAATCCCGGGAAGAAATCCGGTTCATGCAAGAAACCAACTGGTGTTGGATTTCTCCAGAAAGGAAGTTGTAGACATATATTTGATCAGATCTGCAAAGTATTGGACCAGGGAAATATTGAGTATGTGAAATGGGATATGAACCGTAGTCTGATGGATGTATTTTCGAGGGGAACGAAAGATCAGGGCAGGGTTATGTATGATTATGTTATTGGTCTGTATGACTTCCTGGAAAGAATCGTAACCAGATATCCAGATCTGCTGATCGAAGGATGCAGTGGCGGCGGCGGAAGATTTGACGCCGGAATGATGTATTATACGCCACAGATCTGGTGCAGTGATAATACAGATGCATTGGACAGATTACAGATCCAGTATGGTACATCGTTTGGCTATCCGATATCCGCTGTAGGTTCACATGTATCGGCAGTACCGAATCATCAGACAGGAAGAATTACATCTCTGCATACCAGAGGAGTAGTGGCAATGGCTGGAACATTTGGATATGAACTGAATCTCGGAAAACTTTCTGAAGAAGAAAAAGAAGAGATCCGGTCACAGGTAGAAGAATACCGGAAGTTCGCACCGCTGATCCAGACGGGACTTTATTACCGTTTGTCTGATCCGTCGAAGGAAGAATATGCAGCATGGGCATTCGTATCAGAAGATCAGAAAGAAGTACTGCTGAATGTAGTGATGCAGGAGATTCATGGAAATATGACTGTGAATTATGTAAACCTTCAGGGATTGAAATGCAGTGCGGTTTATCGTGATACGGAAACAGGAAAGACTTATAATGGCGCAGCACTTATGGAAGCAGGAATCCCGATGCCTGTAGAGATGGGAGAATTCAAGGCGTACCAGATGCATCTGGTGGGAGAAGAATAGAATACAAGAACCTGTAAATGCAGGAGAAGTTGCTGACAAGCAGTTTCTTCTGCATTTTTTACAGGAAAATAATGCATAGGAAGATTCTTTAGAGGAAGGAACAAAAGAAAATGGAAAAAAGAGAAAAGAAAAATGACAGTATCTTCCGGAAACCGGTCATTAGGTGATGACAACATTTTATCCGTATCAGTGGGATCTGAATTATCGTAATCCGAGAGTATTTAATGAGATGATATATAACTTTCTGTATCTGACAAATCAGGGGATAGATATTGTACGAATCGATGCGGTGCCGTATATCTGGAAAGAACTTGGAACTACATGTAGAAATCTGAAACAGGTGTATACAATTGTCCGTATGATGCGCATGATAGCAGAAATTGTATGCCCGGGTGTTTTGCTTCTGGGAGAGGTTGTAATGGAACCCGAAAAAGTTGTGCCGTATTTTGGAACGGTTGAAAAGCCGGAATGTCATATGTTTTATAATGTGACGACTATGGCAACGACCTGGAACAGTATAGCAACAGGTGATATCCGGCTGCTGAAAAAACAGATGGATATTGTGAACCAGCTGCCAAAGCAATATGTATTCTTAAATTATCTGCGCTGCCATGACGATATCGGATGGGGACTGGATTATGAGACGATGAGGCCATGGGGAATAAAAGAAATTCCGCATAAACGTTATCTGAATGATTATTTCACGGGAAAAAGCCGGATTTGAACACGATGAAGAAGCAATGAACGCAGCAGTTAGAGAAGATATCATGCTGCATGCATATATGTTGACCCAGTCAGGATCCCAATGTTATATAGTGGTGACGAACTGGGACAGGTGAACGATTATAGTTATAAGAACGATCCGGAAAAATGTGCTGATTCAAGATATATCCACCGGGGAAAGTTACCGTGGGAACTCGCTGAGGATAAGGAAGATGTCACAACGGTTCAGGGAAACATATTTCAGACACTTGACCGGTTGGAAAAGATTCGCAGACAGGAGATAACATTTGATAAAGATGCAGATGTGTATACATATGATGTACATGACGACAGTATCCTGTGTGTATTGCGGGAATATAAAGGGAGAAGATTCTTTGGAATATTCAACTTCAGCAATCAGGAGAAGACAGCATGGATGCAGGAAAAGGGATGTACGTAATCTGTTGACGGGTGAAAAGACAGAATTGAAAGATATAAGATTAAGTGGATATGAGTTCCTTTGGTATGGAACTAAAATTGTGTGTGTTTCCATTTATATATTTATACATATTTCATTTTTATTGCTATTAATCTCCGTAAAATTATTGTATAATGAGGAATAATCGCTACAGTTTACACACCAGAGTATGTCTGAAAAGACCTGAATTGTAGTGGAAAGTTAGGAAATAAGTTCATACGTGGGAGGAATCATGAAAGAACCAACGTTAGGTAATCCGCAGAACACGATAGAAGTTCTGCAGAAATATAATTTTTCATTTCAGAAAAAGTTCGGTCAGAATTTCCTGATCGATACGCATGTATTAGATAAGATCATACAGTCGGCAAATATCACGAAGGATGATATGGTACTGGAGATCGGACCGGGAATCGGTACGATGACGCAGTATCTGGCGCAGGCGGCGGGCAAAGTGATTGCAGTGGAGATCGATAAGAACCTGATCCCGATCCTGGAGGATACATTAAGCGGATATGACAATGTACGTGTCATCAATGAAGATGTATTGAAGCTGGATCTTAAGAAGCTTGCAGACGAAGAGAACAACGGAAAGCCGGTCAAAGTGGTGGCGAACCTGCCATATTATATTACGACGCCGATCATCATGGGACTTTTTGAAAATGAGGTTCCGGTAGAGAGTATCACTGTCATGGTGCAGAAAGAAGTTGCGGACCGTATGCAGACCGGACCGGGTAATAAGGACTATGGCGCACTGTCATTAGCAGTACAGTATTATGCCGACCCGTATATTGTGGCAAATGTTCCGCCGAATTGTTTCATGCCGAGACCGAAGGTAGGATCAGCGGTTATACGCTTGACCTGTCATCAGGAGAAACCGGTACAGGTGCAGGATGAGAAGCTGATGTTCAACATCATCCGTGCATCTTTCAACCAGAGAAGGAAGACACTGGCGAACGGTCTGAAGAATGCGGCGACATTAGATTTACAAAAGAAGAAGTGGAAGCAGCGATTGATGCACTTGGAAAGGGTGCAAGTGTGAGAGGTGAGACACTGACACTGGAAGAATTCGCAAGATTGAGTGATTTATTATCTCCATATAAGAAGGATGATGACGATGGACAGAAAAGAAGGGCAGACACTATTTGAGGTAACACCGGAAATCAGCCATTTTGCAGAACTTTGCGAGAAGAATAATGCGATAGACAAAGAGCTGTATACGAAGTACGAAGTCAAACGGGGACTCCGTGACTGAACGGAAAAGGTGTCCTTGCGGGACTTACGAACATTTCCGATGTATGTGCGAAGAAGATCGTGAACGGAGAGGAAGTGCCATGTGCAGGAAATCTTTACTATCGCGGCTACAATATCAAAGATCTGGTGCAGGGGTTTCTGAAAGATAAGCACTATGGATTTGAGGAAATCGCCTATCTGCTGTTATTCGGTGAACTTCCGGATAAGACGCAGCTGCAGACATTTCATGAGACACTGGTGGAAAGACGGACATTGCCGCCGACATTTGTCCGTGATGTGATCATGAAAGCGCCAAGCCGTGACATGATGAACAGCCTGTCGAGATCGATCTTAAGCCTGTACACGTATGATCCTCATGCAGACGATACGTCGATTCCAAATGTACTGCGTCAGTGCCTGAATCTGATCAGTCAGTTCCCGATGCTGATGGTCTATGGTTATCATGCATATAATTACCGTATGGGAGAAGATCTCTTCATCTATGCACCGTCACCGGAATTATCAACAGCAGAGAATATACTGATGATGCTGCGTGAGAATAAGAAATATACGAAATTAGAGGCAAAGATCCTGGATATGCACTTGTCCTTCATATGGATCACGGCGGCGGTAACAATTCTACATTTACAACGCATGTGGTAACATCATCCGGAACGGATACGTATTCGACGATCGTGGCTGCTATGGCATCCTTAAAAGGACCAAAGCACGGGGGAGCAAATGTCAAAGTAACCCAGATGTTTGACGATATGATGGAAAAGTCAGTGACTGGGAAGATGATGATGAGGTACGCCGGTATCTGACCGATTTATTGGATAAGAAGGCATTTGACCGGAAAGGACTGATCTACGGAATGGGGCATGCAATCTATTCTGTATCTGACCCGAGAGCCGATATTTTTAAGAAGTTCGTTAAGCAGCTTGCAAGAGAAAAGGGCTGTGAGAAGGAATATGCACTGTATGAAAAGGTAGAGCACATGGCACCGGAGGTCATCGCAGAAAAGCGTAAGATATACAAAGGTGTAAATGCGAATGTCGATTTCTACAGCGGACTTGTATATAGTATGTTGGATCTTCCACCGTCACTTTATACACCGATCTTTGCGGCAGCGCGTATCGTCGGATGGAGTGCACACCGTCTGGAAGAGCTTAAGAATGTAGATAAGATCATTCGTCCGGCGTACAAACCGTTGGCCGAATACAAAGAGTATGTCAGAATGGATGAAAGATGATGAAGCATGAATTTATTATACATCCAGAGATTCCGTGACAAAGATCCATGCGATCGAATGGCTTCCGGATAGAGATATAAAAGGTGTCTTACAGATATGTCATGGAATGGTGGAGTATATTGACCGTTATGATGAATTTGCCGAATTTATGTCGGAGCACGGATATTATGTAGTCGGACATGATCATCTGGGACATGGGAAATCCATACAGACAGAAGCTGATCTGGGATATTTTGATGAACGGAAAGGTAATCAGTATGTGATCGGAGATATTTATCAGCTGCAGGAGATGACACGGAAAAAATATCCGGATGTGCCGTATTTTATGCTGGGGCACAGTATGGGGTCATTCCTGTTGAGACAGTATCTGACGATGTATGCGGAAGGCCTTGCGGGAGTTGTCATTATGGGAACCGGTCATCAGGGAATGCTGACGCTTTGTGCGGGAAGGATGATCTGCAGGATCATCGCAGCGTTCAAAGGATGGAAATACAGAAGTACATTTGTGGATAATCTGAGCTTTGGAGGTTTCAATAAGAAATTTGAACCTGGTGAGACATCGAAGGAATGGATCACATCCGACAAGAAGAAAAGGGATGAATATGTGCGGGATCGCTGTGTTCCTATACATTTACACTGGGAGCCTATTATCAGATGTTTGCCGGTATGAAGGTTCTGGTACGGAAAGGAAGTATGAAACGGATTCCGAAGACGCTTCCGGTGCTCTTTACGGCAGGATCCGATGACCCGGTAGGGGCTTTCGGAAAGAATGTGATCAGAGTCTATGAGAAATATAAAGATGCCGGGATAAAAGATGTGTCGATCCATCTGTATAAGGGCGACCGTCATGAGATATTGAATGAAGTAGACCGTCAGAATGTGTATCAGGATATCCTGGCGTGGATCGAGGAAAAAAATCGCAGATAAAACTGTTAAATGAATAAAATGTGGAAGAAAATCCGCACAAATTGAGGAAATGTTAAGATTTTCAGTGTCTGTGCGGATTTTTTATACCAAAGTATGCAAGATATGAAATCTGAAATTCCAATTTACCTCCAGCTCCGCAACCAGATCGTAAAGGGTATTGGAAAAGGAGAATTTGAAGAAGGCGAACTTCTTCCAACCGTCCGACAGATGGCAGCAGTTTTAAGATCACATCCGGTTACACCAATACGGAGAAAAAGAGGATATAAAATCCGTAAAATTATTAAAAAATGGGCTTCCGAAGGAACATTTTAGTAAAACCAATGGTTCGGCTGATGAAAAACAGTTGCTTGGAAAATTTGACGGAGCAGAATCGGGAAAATGCCGGATGTATGTGTGGCTGGAACAATCAGAAGTCATACAGATTAAGACAAAGAAATATACGGTATTCATGAATAATAAGGATAAAGACCAGACGACTGCCTGGTATGAACAATTAAAAAAAGCGGAGCCATAAAAGCATCCGCAGAAATTACCGGTAAAATGGACCGCCAGAAGTGACCTTCTGGTGGCCTTTACTTTATGAGGGGGGCGATAGTTGTTATCCAACTATCTTTTTCTATTATAATCAAAAAATGTGTACAAAGTATGTTCATTTTATAAAAATGTGATATTTGTTGTTAAAACCACATTTTAGAACGAAAAAAGTATTATAGTAAGAGACAAGGGAAAAATGTTATTGAGGAATACAATAACAAATAGGATAAAAGAAAGGACTAATAGATATGAGTATGATCAAAAATATCAGTAAAGCAGAAGTATTAGTATTAAAAGATCAGGTAGCTTACCAGGAAGGACAGGTAGTCAGCAAAACACTGGCGCAGAACGATGCATTAAGTGTTACATTATTCTCTTTTGACAAAGGAGAAGAGATCAGTACACATGAATCAGGCGGGGATGCATTTGTAACCTGTCTTGACGGAGTAGGTGAGATTACGATCAATGGCGAAAAATATGAGTTACATGAAGGGGAATCAATTATTATGCCGGCAAAGCATCCGCATGCAGTGCACGGAAAGAGCAGTTTAAGATGTTGCTTGTCGTTGTATTTTAACAAGAATATGTAAACAGTGTGGCTTGTGATCTGTTTTATTAAAAAAGCGCAACAAAAAACTCTCCGGAACGGAGAGTTTTTGTTGTTGTTATAATTACTAAAGGAATGAGAGTAAAGTGTACACCGAAGAGTGATTTCGGTGTGTTACTTTATGAGGGGGGTGATAGTTGTTGTTCATCAACTATCTGACATTTAGTATAAATGGAAAATATGTCTAAAATATGTTAAAAGCATAAAAGAATTCGAAAAAATCTTAAGTAAAAATGAAGCATATAAAAACAGAATCTAAACAGAAACAAGATCAGAGGCAGAAATGGCAGTTTTTCGTAAATGAGCAGTTATTATATCAAAAAATTCACTGGATGTCGGCTTAAGATGCAGTGGACGCAAAGCAATCTTTTCGAGGAGGGATTTATTGCCATGCTCCCAACAGACCTTTATAACGGTGCGGATATTCCGTTCAACGCTATAGCTGGTAGTATTATAATGACGTGCAATGTCTGGATAAAGATACTTACTGACGAAAAGGAGGTAATTTTCATCAGACAGACAAAGGCGTGTCCCATAAATAAATATGCATATCCCCGATAAGTAGCGCCAATGCCAAGAGACCGGATAAGATATTCTATTTCTGGTTCATGCATAATACTTTCATCTTCTTTCTAAGTTAATTTTTAATATTTAAAATGTAACAGTTAAAAAAGAAATGTTTGCAGTATGAAAAAATATTAAAAAGATATCCATATCTATTATATAAAAAATCTGCTTAAGAAAAATATAGTTTATTATTTTTTGACGAAATATTAACACTCTGCATATCTCTGATAAAGTGGGCGGAAAGGAATAATTTCATAATATCTTAAGAAATTACAGAAACAGTACTTAAAAATTGGCTGGTATTCTTGTATATTATAAGGGAGGTGATGAATTATGTACAACATACTGGTATGTGATGATGATAAAGAAATCGTAGAGGCGATAGAAATCTATTTGTCGCAGGAAGGATATAAAGTATTAAAAGCTTACGACGGTGAGGAAGCATTGAAGCTTTTGGATAAGCATAAAGTGGATCTTCTGATCATTGATGTGATGATGCCAAGATTGGATGGAATCCGCGCAACGTTAAAAATCCGGGAAAAACAGAATATGCCGATCATTATTCTGTCTGCAAAGTCAGAGGATGCCGATAAGATCCTCGGACTGAATGTAGGAGCCGATGATTATATGACCAAGCCATTTAATCCACTGGAACTGACTGCAAGGGTAAAATCACAGCTTCGCAGATATACACAGCTTGGAAGTACAGTGGAAAAAGAGAATCAGGCAGTTTATACCGTGGGAGGACTTATGATCGATGACGATCAGAAAGAAATTACGGTTGACGGAGAGCCGGTGAAACTGACACCGATCGAATACAACATTTTATTGTTACTGGTAAAAAATCAGGGGAAAGTATTTTCTATTGACCAGATATACGAAAGTATCTGGAATGAAGATGCTATCGGAGTAGATAATACGGTAGCTGTACATATCCGTCATATCAGAGAGAAGATCGAGATTAATCCAAAGGAACCAAGGTATCTGAAGGTGGTCTGGGGTGTCGGATATAAGATAGAAAAGCTTTAGGAAGGGGTATATATGAAGAAATGGTACCGAATGCCCAAAGCAAAATTGTTTTTGATAGTGGGGGCACACGTACTGGCCGTTATCGGAGTATTATGTTTACTGTGGGTAACACGTTATCCGATACTGACACAGGAACTGTTCACTGCGGATGCGGCGAAGAGTTATGAAGAAAGCAATGCATTTGCCGATTCCGTGACGAATGCAAATTATAATATACTGGATGAGATCCGGTATCAGACCTTATATGATACAGATGGTAAATATGATCCGGATAAGATCGTAGATGTGGCAAAATACGAAGATACCGGTGAGATAACAGGAAAAGATGAAACAGGCCTGTCGTTCCGTCTGGGAGATCTGTATTCCTGGGGAAAATTAATCTCGGAATCGATGACGGATTATGATGCGGCCAGGAGCAAATTAGATAAACAGGACGGTATTATCGTATGTAAACGTTCAGACGGAACTTATCATTATTTCCATTACAAAGATTTTAAACAGATGATCGATTACGGAGAGCTGTCATTTGTAATTACCGGAGACAGTTCTGCGGATGATATTCTGACAGAACTAAAGCAGGGAGAGTATCAGGAGAGCAACAGTGGGGAATCCAGATTCCGGGGACTTCAGGATATCGATGGAAAGATTGCCTATATCAATTGCTGGAATTATGATGGTGAAAGAGTTGTCGGGGATTATAAGACGGTAAATGGAGAGACGGTACTTCAGCTTGTGAACAATTCAAAAGAATGGAATGGCAAGCTGAATGAAGCGTACAGAATGATAAATAATTCAGCCGAAACGATCTATTCTGACGTTGATAATTATGCGGTAGCTCAGAATCAGTATCAGGAAGGCAATACGAACATAACGTATCTGTATGTTAATCTGGACAACAAGACGGTCATTACGAATAAGAAAAAATATCAGAACTTTGACAATTACAAAGAGAACCTGAAAAAAATGAAAAAATCAGGAAAATATGTAATCGTAAGACCAAAGCTTGCAGATTATGAAAGCAATATTGAAAAAGCCGGTAAAGGGGATTCGATGGCACAGAAGTGGCAGGAGACAGTGGCCGGTTATGTCGATGCGTCAGATTATATATATGTCTCTGTTGTAGATACGGATTATCCTGTAAAAGATAATTTTTATGAACAGAATGAGATCTTTACAAGGTACGGGGCCGGAGCCAAAGTGGCCGGAATACTGGGAATGGCGGCTGTAGCGGCATATCTTGTCATTCTTGTATTTCTTACGATCGGAGCCGGAAAAGTTAAAGAAGACGAAGAAGTGTATCTTATGAAATTTGATCACATTAAGACAGAACTGGCAGCTGCAAGTGTGCTGTTACTCTGGGCGGTGGTTGCGCTGGTAGGAGTAAAGGCCGGGGCATTTACATGGCAGAATGCAAGTGGAGAGACGATCTATATGGAGAATGTGGAGTCGTATCTGCCGGGAATAGTGGTTGGAAGTGTGGAGGCATTGTATACCTGCGCAATGTTTCTTTTCGGATATTTGAGTCTGGTGAGAAGAATCAAGGCGGGAACGGTATGGAAGAACAGTGTGCTCAGATGGCTTTTGATCTTCGTAAAAGAAATGTTCCAGAATATCCGTCATCTGTGGAAATCTATTATGGGATTTGCAATCTTCTTCATGATCCACTGGCTTACGTACGTATTTGGATCAGCGGGAAGTAGTATCTGGATCAGCAACCGGTTATGGGCGGTCATTCTGTTGATCATAGATGTTGCAGCATTTATCTGGATGGTACAGAAAGCGAAAGGAACCGGAAAGATCAAGACCGGGATCGAGAAGATCGCCGGCGGGGAAGTGGATTATCAGATCCCGGTAAATGGATTGCTGGCAGAGCATAAAGAAATTGCAGAAAAGGTGAATTCCATCGGCGAAGGTCTGGAAGCGGCGCTCGCAAAGAGCATGAAAAGTGAACGCCTGAAGACAGATCTTATCACGAATGTATCGCATGATATTAAGACGCCGCTTACATCTATCATTAATTATGTGGAATTGTTAAAGCAGGAGGACCTTAAGGATCCGAAGATCCAACGCTACATTGAAGTGCTGGAACAGAAATCACAGCGGCTTAAGACACTGACGGAAGATGTGGTGGAAGCTTCAAAAGTAAGCTCCGGCAATATCACACTGGAGTTCATGAATCTGAATCTGGTAGAAATGATCCAGCAGACGAGCGGAGAGTTTGAAGAAAAATTCAAGGCGCGTGATCTGGAGGAAGTGATGAACCTTCCGAATGAGGAGGTTGTAATCCGCGCAGACGGAAGACGGTTGTGGAGAGTGCTGTCTAATATATACAACAATGCGGCAAAATACGCAATGCAAGGAACAAGAGTCTATGCTGATCTTGAAAAGAAAGATGGTATGGCATATTTCAGCCTTAAGAATGTATCCGAGCAGCCGCTAAATATCTCAGCTGACGAACTGACGGAACGTTTCATACGCGGAGATGTATCAAGAAGTACGGAAGGCAGCGGACTTGGACTGTCTATCGCACAGTCGCTGACAGAAATGCAGGGCGGGACATTTGAATTGTATCTGGATGGAGATTTGTTTAAAGTAACGATAAAATTCCCGATTTCATAGTCTGGGCCGAGGATTTTTTAAAATCCTCCGGCTCAAACTGTATTTACCGTTGTCCCTTTTTCGCAAATCCTCCGGAACCATTAATAAAATTGCCATTTACGCTACTTGCGCTCCTGTCTAAAAAACAGTAGAATATAATATTATGAATGAATTAAGCAAATTATTACAGGAAAATTTAAATATAGAATTTATATCAGCAACGCTGAGTAACCCGAAGAATAAAGACGGTGTACAAAAAGTGAAAGTAAGACCGATCCTGAAAAAAGATGTCCTTTATTTTCAGCTCGAGTCATTCCGGAATAATCAGGCGTTTCACGAGAATGTGGAGGAGAAAAAAGCTTGTGAAATACTTCTTAAGTATATGGAAAATATGCGCCAGATGCAGATGGAGACACAAAGAGCAGCTTATACAATTCTTGTAAGCAAAAAGGGAAAAGTAACAATAAAAAGCAAGATGAAAAAAGGCGAAAAGAAGCAGATCAATATGAGCCACGACCGCAAGAAGAAGTATGTACTGGAAGAGGGAGTCCCGGTACCATTTCTTCAGGATCTTGGTGTTATGACACAGGATGGAAAGATCGTGCATGCGAAATTCGACAAATTCCGGCAGATCAACCGGTTCCTGGAATTTATCGAGGATATATTGCCGGAGCTTGATAGGGGAAGAGAACTTACAATCCTGGATTTTGGCTGTGGTAAATCTTATCTCACATTTGCCATGTATTATTATCTGCATGAATTGAAAGAATATGACATAAGAATCATAGGACTGGATCTGAAGAAAGATGTGATTCGTCATTGTAATGAATTAAGTGAAAAATATGGCTATGAAAAGCTGAGATTTCTGGAGGGTGACGTTGCGGATTATACCGGTGTCAATAAGGTAGATATGGTGGTAACCCTGCATGCCTGCGATACCGCAACCGATTATGCGTTGGCAAAAGCCGTGGGATGGGATGCGAAAGTGATCTTATCGGTACCATGCTGCCAGCATGAACTGAACCGTCAGATAAAAAATGAGATATTAGAACCAATATTAAAATACGGGCTTCTGAAAGAACGTATGGCAGCACTTATCACAGATGGCTTAAGAGCACAGTATCTGGAGCGTGAGGGGTATGAAACGCAGATACTGGAATTTATAGATATGGAGCATACACCAAAGAATATCCTGATACGTGCAGTAAAGAAGCGGCATGCCAAAGAAGACAATAATATAGAGGCTTCCATCAAGAGATGTGAAGCAGCACTCCGGGTATCACCGACACTGGGACGTCTGTTGGACGGGTTCGCCACGGAGTCCGCAAATTCAGAGAAAGATCATCCGGAGAAAGAGGATAAAGAGGGAGTATAAATGACATTGACTTTAAAAAAAAGGTTAAAGAATGCAGGAATCCTGACTGCAGTATTTATCGTGGCTGTCATTATATTCAGCTACGTGACAAATAAGGGGAATGACAATATGACGGCCGATATGGGAGCCGCAACATTTCCACAGATATCATTTTCTTATGGAGAATATAAGATCAATACACTGACAGGTTATGCAAAACGCATGGATATATCCTCTATGCACAACACGATCACACCGGTAGCGAACCAGAGCCTGGATGTAAACGTAGAAGCATATGGGAATAAATTCACGGGAGCCAGCTACAAAGTCTATACGATGGACGGTACAAGCCAGCTGGAACATAAGAAGATTAAAAAGGTGGGAAAAGGATTTACCCTGGATCTGAGCGGGGAAAAAGTACTGGATGAAGAGCGGATCCTGGAAGTCCGCCTGAACAGAAATGGTGCGGATCCGGTATATTTCTATACCCGTATCGTCAGTGATGAAGATGCACATGTTACAGAATGCCTGAATTACATCAGCGATTATCATGAAAATGCACTTGGCAAGGTGGAAAATGCAGGCGTCGGAGCAGCGCTTGAACCGACTGATGATGCGGACAATACCACACTTCAGCACGTGACGATTAATTCGAATTATGAACAGGTCACATGGGGCAGTCTGAAACCACAGGTAGAACAGGGAGAACGCTGGAGCATCAAGGAACTGAACAGTACCTGTATGTCGGTACAGCTGCAATACCGGGTAAGCTGCAAAGGAGAAGAGAATGAGGCAGACCGCTATGCGGTCAGAGAGTTTTTCCGCGTAAGATATATTGCAGATGCCAAGAAAACCTATCTTCTGGATTACGATCGGACAATGGAACAGATCTTCGACGCGACACAGAAGGTTCTGAATGAGAAAGGAATCATCCTCGGCATCGCGCCTGCAAATCTGTCTTATAAGGTGAATAAAGATGGCACGATCGTATCATTTGTAGAGGCAAATGAACTCTGGAATTATAACAAAGATTCAGACGAGATTTCACTGGTATTTGGTTTCGCAGATGCGGAGAATACAGATGTGAGAAATATGGTGTCAGATCATAAGATCAAGCTTCTTAAGGTAGATGCCAAAGGCAATACAACCTTCCTGGTGTCCGGTTATATGGATCGCGGCGAGCACGAAGGAGAAGTGGGAGTAGCTGTCTATTATTATGATATAGAGAAGAATTCAGTGGAAGAGAAAGTATTTATTTCCACAAATAAATCATATGCACAGGCAGAAAGTGAACTCGGAGAGATGTCATATTACGATGCGAAAACGGATATGCTGTACACAATGGTAGACGGCACCCTTTATCAGTATAGCGTCGAAGATGCCGAGAAGAAAGCACTGGTCAAAGGACTGGATGCACAGCAGTATGTTGTGTCGGAAGACGGAAGTCTGATCGCATATCAGGCAAACGGAGATCTTGAGACCGCAACAAAAGTGACAATCCTGAATGTAGAGACAGGAAAGAAGCAGAAAGTAACCTGCGGAAAAGGAGAATGCATCCGCCCACTTGGATTTGTCAGAAGTGATTTTGTATATGGAGTTGCCAAGACAGAGGATATAGGAAATACCGTATCCGGAGAGGCAACCGTTCCAATGTACAAACTGGAGATCCGGAATCAAAAAGGAAAAGTGATCAAAAAATATCAGACAGACGGCATTTATATTCTGAGTGCATCATTCGATGAAGATATGATCACGCTGGAACGTGCATCGAAAGACGGAGATACTTATACAGCAACAGCACCGGATTATATTACGAATAATGAACAGAAGACCAAGAGCAATATCGCACTGGAAACTTATGCAACAGACCTGAAACAGACACAGGTAAGACTGACGTATAACGACGGAATCGCAGACAAAGAACCAAAAGTGCTCAAGCCAAAACAGATTCTGTTCGAAAGACCACAGACAATCACATTTTCCGATAAAGACGCACCGGAGAAATATTATGTCTATGGACATGGTGATATACAGGGCGTATATACAAAGGCCGGAGACGCGATCAAGAAAGCAAATGATTACAATGGTGTGGTAGTCGATTCATCCCAGAATTATGTATGGGAGCGCGGTAACCGCAATCTGCAGTATTCGATCACCGATAAAGATGATGTGTTAAATACAATCAAAGACCGCCTGAAGAATCAGGAAAAACCGATTGATATCTTAAAAGATGTCAATAACGGCGAGGCTTACGACCTGACAGGATGTACGACGGAAGAGATTCTGTACATCATCAACCAGGGCCGTCCGGTCATTGCAATGCTGGATTCGCAGAATGCCGTCATTCTGGTGGGATACAGCGATACGAATGTTGTGTATGAAGATCTGAATGACAGTACAAGACACAGCGTGAAGTATGAAGAGATGGATCAGATGACGTCCGGAAGCGGTAATACGTATATTGGATAATAGAGAATACAGAATGAATAATAAAAAAGGGCGTGTGAAAAAACTTTTGTTTTTTCACACGCCACTTTTTTAGGCTGTACGGAAAAGCGTACTCTTATATTTCTTCAATGCCCCATACACGATCAGACCAAGAACGGTGCAGGAAATCACCTCACCAATTCCGACTGTCAGCATCATAAACGGAATAGGAAGTGTTACACCATAACCGTAACGCAGTACGAACGGAACGATGATGATATTCGAAATGATTGGTGGAAATGTTGCTACAACTGGTTTCTGCTCACGCAGTTTCCATGTAAAAAATGCACCGATCAATGTTGCAATACTGCCAAATACAATATCCGGAAGGATCGCACCGCCCAGAATATTACCGATCAGACATCCGGCAAAGAGTCCCGGAATAGCAGCTGGTGTAAATATTGGTAAAATAGTGAGTGCCTCGGAGATACGAACCTGTACTTCTCCGAAAGAAATGGTGCAAAAATGTAAGTCAACACCACGTAGATCGCAGCGATCATGGCTGCCTGGGTCATGAAACTAAGATTTTTGTTTTTCATTTTTCAATTCTCCTTTAGTTTTGTTTTACGTGTGGAAGGTCACGAACACACGCGCCGTAGCGGATCTTCATTTAACGCCGGAAAGCGGCGGTCAGCCCTGTTCGACCTTGGTTTTGTGGGCTTTGTGACGGGTGATAGTATAGCATGCGGAAGAGTAAAAATCAAGTGTGGGAATTTGCCGCTTAATTCATCATCGTGGCTTACCCCGGTCCATGATACTAAATTCAACAGCAACTTAATACAAATAAATATACTTCGGAATCCCATTCTCATACACCGTATTCATCTCTCCCTGAATCAACGGTGTCAGATAATCCACCATCTTTTCCGTTACATCATTTCCCGCATCATTAATATAATCTGCAGGCACACTCTTGATTGCATTCGCAATATCACATACCGGGAGTGCTTTAAATTCCGTAGCATAAGGCTTGTCAGAAGTGCGGATCACAGCAGCCATCATACCGCCTGCACCCTCAAGTGCATACTGGCAGGCAGCCTTTCCGAGCATTCTGGATTCCTGAATGTCGGTTGCACTTGCAAGGTGTGCGGCGCAGCGCTGCATCAGGTTCAGCTCGATAGAACGTACCTTGCATCCGATCTCATTTCTTACAGCATCTTCCAGAACCTTTGCGGCACCGGCGATATAGCTGTGGCCGAAGGAATCGACAGCGGAGCTCTGTACTTCTTCGGAAATGTAGCGACCGTCTTTGCTCTTCACACCTTCGCTGACAGCGATGATCACGGCATCCTGTTCTTCCAGTTTTGCTTTCACATCTTTCAGGAATGTGTCAATGCTGAATGGTACTTCGCAGAGATAGATAAAGTCAGGTCCTTTCGCACCATTTGCACGGGCGAGGCAGGAAGCTGCAGTCAGCCATCCGGCGTCACGGCCCATCACTCTACGATTGTTACGGCCTTGGTTGTGTATACGTGGCAGTCACGTTCCAGTTCGGCAAATGTGGTTCCGATATATTTTGCTGCAGATCCAAAACCTGGACAATGGTCCGTTCCGCAGAGGTCATTATCGATGGTTTTTGGTGCGCCGACCACGGTAATGTCTGTGATTCCTTTGTCGTTCAGATATTTGGAAAGCTTGTCTACTGTATCCATGGAATCATTTCCACCGATGTAGATGAAGCAGTCGATGCTGTATTTGCGCAGAACAGAGATGATTGTCTCGTATTCATCTGCGCATACGGCAGGATCTTTTAATTTCACACGGCAGGAGCCGAGTGCAGAAGCAGGGGTTTGACAAAGAAGGTCCAGTTCTGATACATTTGTGATCTTGGTTTTAAGATCTATCAGGTTCTCATTTAATACTCCCTGGATTCCATTGACTGATCCATAGATTTTGTCTACGGATGGGCTGGAAAGAGCGTTCTCAATTACTCCGGCAAGAGTTGCGTTGATTGCAGAAGTTGGTCCGCCGGACTGTGCAACTAGTAAGTTCTTCATATGATGATCTCCTAACTTTTGATATTTCTTCCATCTGACTTATTAACTGAAAAATTCGGATAAGTAAGATAGTAAATTCAGTAAATATAGTATAACATAAATCTGGCTGATATGGTATAATAGGAATATATGTGAGTTTTTAAAAAGGAGAATAATTGGCATGGAATTGACAACAATTAGAGAATTATATAAAAACAGTGATTCTTACATGGATCAGAAAGTAACCATCGGTGGATGGGTAAGAAGTATCCGCGGATCAAAGCATTTGGATTCATCGTGGTAAATGACGGAACATTCTTTGAGCCTTTACAGGTTGTATATCACGACAAGATGGACAACTTGCAGAGATCTCCAAGTTAAATGTAGGTGCAGCAGTAATCGTTACAGGTACACTGGTAGCAACACCTCAGGCAAAGCAGCCATTCGAGATCCAGGCAGATACTGTAGAAGTAGAAGGAGCATCCGCACCGGATTACCCACTTCAGAAGAAACGTCACAGCTTTGAATATTTGAGAACAATTGCACATTTAAGACCTAGAACAAATACATTCCAGGCAGTATTCCGTGTACGTTCCCTGACAGCATATGCGATTCATAAGTTCTTCCAGGAGAGAGGTTTCGTATATGTGCATACACCACTGATCACAGGAAGTGACTGTGAGGGTGCAGGAGAGATGTTCCAGGTAACGACTATGGATCTGAATAACGTACCGAAGAATGAAGACGGAAGCGTAGATTATTCCAAAGATTTCTTCGGAAAAGAGACAAGCCTTACTGTAAGCGGACAGTTAAATGGTGAGACTTACGCACAGGCATTCCGCAATATTTATACATTCGGACCGACATTCCGTGCAGAGAACTCTAACACAACACGTCATGCGGCAGAGTTCTGGATGATCGAGCCTGAGATGGCATTTGCAGATCTGGATGACGATATGTTCGTTGCGGAAGCAATGTTAAAATACGTCATCAACTATGTGCTTGAGAATGCACCGGAAGAGATGAACTTCTTCAATTCATTCGTAGACAAGGGACTTCTGGAGAGACTGCACAACGTAGTATCTTCTGATTTCGCAAGAGTGACATATACAGAGGCTGTAGAACTTCTTGAGAAACACAATGATAAATTTGAATACAAAGTAACATGGGGAACAGACCTTCAGACAGAGCACGAAAGATACCTGACAGAAGAAGTCTTCAAACGTCCGGTATTCGTAACAGATTATCCGAAGGAGATCAAAGCATTCTACATGAAGCTGAACGACGATGGCAAGACCGTTGCGGCAGTAGACTGTCTGGTACCTGGAATCGGTGAGATCATCGGAGGAAGCCAGAGAGAGGATGACTACGATAAGCTGAAAGCAAGAATGGATGAACTGGGACTGAAAGAAGAAGACTACAAGTTCTACATGGATCTTCGTAAATATGGTTCTACAAGACATGCCGGATTCGGACTTGGATTCGAAAGATGCGTCATGTATCTGACAGGAATGGGCAATATCCGTGACGTAATTCCATTCCCAAGAACTGTCAACAACTGTGAACTGTAATAGAGGATCATGTGGATAACAACACGTGAAAAACGTATATAAAACGTATATGGGGACGGGGGATTTATAAAAATCCGCGTCCCATATAGAATGGAGGGCAGTATGAATATATTAGTAGTAGATGACGAAAAGGAAATCGCTGATGTAGTAGAGCTTTATCTCCAGAATGACCAATACAAAGTATTCAAATTTTACAACGGCCAGGATGCACTGGACTGTATTAACAGTACGAAGATCGATCTTGCGATCCTGGATATTATGCTTCCGGATATTGACGGATTCCAGATCCTCAAGCAGATCCGGCAGAAATATACATTTCCGGTGATCATGCTGACGGCGAAGACGGAATACATGGATAAGATCACCGGGCTTACGCTGGGAGCGGATGATTATATTCCGAAACCGTTCAACCCACTGGAGCTGGTGGCGAGAGTGAAAGCACAGCTTCGCCGGTGTACACAGTATAATGAAGGGACCAAAGAAGAAGGAGATGTCCTGGATTTCGGAGGGCTGCTTCTGAACCGGACTTCTCATGAGTGTGTATACAATGAAGTGCCGCTGACACTGACACCGATCGAATTCGACATCCTCTGGCTTCTGTGTGAGAACCGGGGAAAGGTCATAAGCTCAGAAGAATTGTTCGAGAAAGTATGGCATGAGAAATATTATAAGAACAGTAACAACACGGTGATGGTGCATATCCGTCATCTCCGCGAGAAGATGAGTGCACCGACAGGCAAGTCTGATTTATCAAGACTGTGTGGGGAGTGGGCTATAAGGTTGAAGAATAATTATCGGAAATTAAAATTCAGTATCCTCTTGCAGACGGTGCTGGTCACAGCGCTTACCGTTCTGGTAGGAGGGGTACTGCTTAAATTTGTGATCGATGGAATTTATAATGACAGTTTTGCCAGAACTTTTGTAGATGTTCTGGTATTTCTGAATATAAATGAAAAGACGGCGGTCCATCTTTACTGGCAGCTGATCGGAGATAACAAGACATTTTTCATGATTGTTGGTTATCTGATCCTTTTTGCGCTGTTTTTTTATGTTGCGCTTTCTCAGATGACAAAATATCTGGATCAGATCGATCATGGAATTGAAAATATTATATCGGAATCTACAGATCCCATTCATCTGATCACAGAATTAAAACCAATAGAGATCCGTTTGAATGAGATTAAAGCAACATTAAAACGGCAGGAGCTGGAGGCATCGGAAGGCGAAAAGAAGAAAAACGACCTGGTGCTTTTTCTGGCGCATGATCTGAAGACGCCGCTGACTTCGATCGTGGCGTATCTTACGATGCTCGAAGATCATCCCGACATGCCGGAAGAAGAACGAAAAGCATATACTCACATCGCATTGGAAAAATCCATCCGATTAGGAGAGCTGATCAATGAATTTTTTGATTATTACAAGATATATCTTCAGAATATCGAACTGGAACCGGTAGAGATTGATCTTACGATGATGCTTGAACAGCTTGCAGATGAGCTGTACGGAGTCCTCCAGGAAAAGAAGCTGACCTGTGAAGTGGATGTAGAAGAAGATCTGATGATCTACGGAGATCCGGATAAGCTTGCAAGAGTATTCGATAATATCTTAAGAAATGCAATTGCTTACTGCTATGAAGATACGGAGATCCGGATCGAAGCGAAAATGAAGGATGGTGACATCGAGATCACATTTACCAATGCAGGTGATAAGATTCCGGGCGATATGCTTCAGACGATATTCGAGAAATTCTATCGCGTGGATGGTTCCAGATCGACAGGAACCGGCGGCGCAGGTCTGGGACTTGCGATCGCCAAACAGATCGTGGAGCTGCACGGAGGAAGAATCCTGCAAAAGTGATGACAACCGGACACAGTTTGTCGTAACACTGCCATCGAAAGAGAAGACAGAACAGAAAGAGGGAAGCGAGGATGAAGTTCATACACATCGCAGACTTGCATTTAGGGGCAAAGCCGGACGCGGGAAACGCGTACAGTCAAAATAGAGAACAGGAGCTCTGGGACAGCTTTCGTGATATCATAACAATCTGCAATCAGAAAAAGACAGATTTGTTGCTGATCGCGGGGGACCTGTTCCACAGGCAGCCACTTTAAGAGAATTAAAAGAAATGAATTCCATACTGGAGATGCTGGAGCAGACAGAAGTTGTTATGATCGCCGGTAATCATGATCATATCAGGAAAAACTCTTATTACCGAACATTTACCTGGGCACCGCATGTGCACATGATCTGCTCGCAGGAAATGAGCTGTGTGGAACTTGACCGGATCCAGACGGCTGTCTATGGATGCAGTTATCATTCCAGAGAAATTCTGGAGCCGTTATATGATCATGCAGTTCCGGAAGGACGGCAGAAGTATGAGATTTTGCTTGCACACGGCGGGGATGAGAAACATATTCCGATCAAGAGTAGTCAGATCATGACGCTTGGGTATGATTATGCTGCATTTGGACATATCCACAAGCCGCAGATGCTGGTGGAGAACCGGATGGCATATGCCGGATCGCTGGAGCCGACGGATGTAGGTGATACAGGAGCTCATGGTTATATCGAAGGAAAGATCACCGGAAATGGTTGTCAGATCCGTTTTGTGCCACATGCACTGCGAGAATACAGACACTGCGAGGTACAGGTGGATAAATCTGTGACCGGCCATGTACTGAGGCAAAAGATTGCAGATATGATCGAAGAGCAGGGAAAGCAGCACATGTATAAGATTACACTGACTGGTTATCGAGATCCGGATATCTGGTATGAGCTGGATCATATGGATCCATACGGTAATGTGGTGGAGATTACAGACCACACAAAGCCTGCATATGACTTTGAAAAATTAAAAAATGAAAATAAAGGAAACATTCTCGGACAATATATTGAAAGCCTGAGTGGCTATCCGGCCGACAGTCTGGAGTACCAGCACTCTGTGAAGGAGTGCAGGCTTTGATGGAGACGAGAAGAGGATAGAACCGAAAGATGCAGATTAATGAATTATTGTTAAAAAACTTTGGAAAATTTCATGACCGGCAGATAGATCTGGATGAGGGGATCAACCTGATTCACGGGGAAAACGAATCAGGAAAGTCTACAATCCATACATTCATCAGGGGAATGCTTTTCGGAATAGAAAGAGGGAGAGGACGGGCTGCGCAAAATGATACTTCAGTATATACGAACCGTGGGAAAATCCTAATTACTATTCTGGTATATTGAAGTTCAAAAGTGGAGAGAAACATTTCCGTATCGAAAGAAATTTTGATAAATATTCTAAAAAAGCGGAACTGATCTGTGAAGAGGACGGTGAAGTACTGTCTGTAGAAGACGGAGATCTTCAGATGCTGCTTGGGGAGATGGACGCAGAACGTTACGATAATACCGTTTCCATGAGCCAGAGGAATGCACAGATGGGGGAAAGTATTGTGGCAGAGTTGAAAAATTATGCGACAAACTATTACACCTCGGGAAACGGAGAAATCGACCTGGCCGGTGCATTGGAACAGTTAAGGGGCAGGAAGAAGATCCTGGAAAATGAGATCCGTATGGAAATGGCTCAAAAGCAGCAGAAACGTGAAAAACTTGAGCAGGAAGTATCTTTTGTCTGGCGTGATGTACATCATCTGGAAGAAGAACTGGAACGTGTAGAAGAAGAACTTGCGTATCGGCTGGAAAAGGAAGAAGAAAAGAAAAAGAGCGCCAGAGGAAGAAGAACATGGAAAAGGTGTTATGGATGAGATTCGTCCGGAAAAATGGAGGATCCATCCAATGGAGCTTCTGGTGTTTGCACTGGTTATTGTGATTGCAGTCATCTTGTTCTCGAAACCGTGGAATTATCTGATTGCTATTGTGTTATTCCTTGCGTTCGGCTTATATATATGGAACCGGATGAAAGTTGGAAAAAAACAGGTAAAAACAGAGCCAGAGATTATCCTTGAAGAGATCACGCAGGAAGAGGAGAAAGTTCCGATAGAGAAGTTACGCTGGGAGAAATCGCATATTACAGCGGAATTAAAAGAGAAGAAAATTCAGTATGACAACCTGGGAGAACAGCTCGCGGAACTGGATGAAGTTAATGAGCGTTCCAGGGAATATGAGATGAAACGCCAGGCGGTCCAGATGGCGGCAGATCATCTGGAACAGCTGTCAGAGGAGATGCGGGGATATCTAAAAAGAGATCTGAATGAGAAAGCGTCATCATTCATCTGTGAGATCACAGGTGGAAAATATAAAAAGCTTGTGACAGATGAAAAACTTCATGTATCGCTTATGACAGATGAAAAGAGAGTAGAGATTGAACAGGTAAGTCGTGGAACGGTAGAACAGGTCTATCTGGCACTCCGTATGGCAGTGGGAGAGCTTTTATGTGAGGAAGAGATGCCGGTGATACTGGATGATGCATTTGCATATTATGATGAGGAGAGAATGCTTCAGACACTCAGATGGTTGAAAGAACATAAGAAACAAGTGATCATATTTACCTGTCAGACGAGAGAAGAACAGGTGATGAAAGAAGCCGGACTTGTTTATCACAAGATAGAACTTTAAAAAAATGCTGTCGGGAAATTCCCGGCAGCATTTTTAATCACGTGCATTCGTAAGGAGCTGCCCGTGGCAGGTCCTGTAGATACTATTAAATCTCTTCACCATTTTTATACTTATTGACAACATTCTGAATTCTTTCGATAGGATTCAGGATACTGCTGATAGAACCATCGTGGTTAAGAGTGTCGATCACGAGGGCAATATATTTGCTCATATCACAGTTAATATAATATGGACGTTCCAGAAGTTCAGGTGTCTGGTAGATCAGGTTGGTAGTCAGAACAGCGTCTAAGATACCTTCTTCATATGCCTGGTCGAATTTCTCCAGACCGTTTGTGAACAGACCGAATGTAGCAGCGCAGAAGATACGTTTTGCTTTGCGCTGTTTTAACTGGCGGGCAACGTCTAACATACTGTCACCGGAAGAAATCATGTCATCAAGGATGATCACATCTTTTCCTTCTACGGAAGATCCAAGGAACTCATGAGCAACGATCGGGTTACGGCCGTCTACCACACGTGAGAAGTCACGGCGTTTGTAGAACATACCCATATCAAGGTTCAGTACGTTGGCAAGATAAATTGCACGTCCTGTAGCACCTTCATCCGGCTGATTGCATCATGTGATCGCTGTCGATCTGAAGGTCTTTGAAGGTACGGAGAAGACCTTTGACGACTGGTATGTCGGACGGATTGTTTCGAATCCGTTTAATGGAATCGCATTCTGTACACGAGGATCGTGAGCATCAAATGTGATGATATTGTCAACACCCATACGGACAAGCTCCTGAAGAGCGAGTGCGCAGTCCAGAGATTCACGACTGCTTCTCTTGTGCTGACGGCTTTCATATAAGAATGGCATAATGACGTTAATACGACGTCCTTTTCCACCTACTGCTGCAATAATACGTTTCAAGTTCTGATAATGATCGTCAGGGGACATATGGTTAATATTTCCTGTCAGGGAATATGTCAGGTTGTAGTTACATACATCGACCATAAGATAAAGATCTTTACCACGAACGGATTCATTAATAATACCTTTTGCTTCACCTGAACCAAACGTGGAACTTTTGCATCGATTAAGTAAGTGTCTTTCTCATAGCCTATGAAAGCGACATCGTTCTTATGAATATGTCCATCTTCCTTTCTCCATTTTACGAGATAATCATTTACTTTTGCTCCCATCTCTGTACAACCGTCAAGAGCGATCAGTCCAAGTGCTCCTACCGGTATATTCTCAAGATTACGATCGTTACGGCGTAACATCATTAGTACCTCCCAGGTTTAATAATTTTTTTGGATACGGATATCGTCACCGGTAATACGCAGAATTGTATAATTACTGCTGATTCGTGAGAATGTCCGTTCCGAGTAGATTGATTTTATATCCTCCAATGCAAGGTTGGTAGATATTATGGTTGATTTCTGCCTTAATATGCGTTCATTCAGACAAATGAACAACTGGGATACAGTAAATGAATTCGGCAGTTCTGTACCCAGATCATCAATGATCAGCAAGTCACAGTCATAGATGTGTTCAAATACATCAGAATCCTTGTCCTGTCTTTTACCAAATGTATTCTCTGCAAGGATATCAAAAAGTCCGGCTGCTGTAAAGTAAATAACGGAATAAGCGGAATCCATTAATTCTTTTGCGATGCAGTGAGAAAGAAAAGTCTTTCCGACACCGGTATCTCCATACAGTAGTATGTTATGAAATTCTTTAGAAAATGTATCTACGAAGTTGTGACAGACATTTAATGCAGTTTCCATTGATTCCAGAGAAGAACGTCCGGTAAGCGGATCGATATGATTCCTGGAATAATAGGACAGAGAACAGGTTGAAAAGTTCTCTTTGTCAAGGATATCTTTGAGATTAGATTGCGTATATAAATAATCCACAATCGCTTTTTTGAAACAGTGACATTTATGTGTGCCAATATAACCGGTATCTTTACAATCCGGACACTGATAGTGTAATTCAAGGTAATTGGCAGGAAGACCATGTGCTTTTAGTAAAGCCGGCTTTCTGGCGGAGAGTTCTTTGAGCTCTGATTTTAAAGAAGAAAGAGCAGTCTGATCTCCGTCCAGAAGCAGTCTTGCCTTTTTAACACTTAAAGAGGAGATGGAATGATCCACTTCCTCTAATTCGGGAATGAGGCGTATGCCTTCTCATAGCGTTTTCTGAGTTGAAACTCATTATCCAGTTGTTTTTGTTCATAAGTACGCATTAAATGATCGTACTGAGAATTGGAAAGTGCCATGTTATGGAAAACTCCTCTGCATTCGCATAATAGAATCTGATATGTATACTTTATTGCTGAACCAGACGACGTTCCAGATCATTCATGTCATAAGAACGTCCGTCGAAATTGTTGAACTTATTGTTCTGGTTAATTGCAGGCTTCTGTGCCTGTTGCTGTCTTTTGCGTTCCTTTGCGAGCTCTTTCGCACGTTCCTTCTCTTTGCGATAATCAGCATCTACCGCATCGATATCTTTTAACTGACGGACATTCTTGTCCTTCCAGCGCTTCAGAATGGAATCGGTATAGTCAAAGCTTGGCTGATGAATGGCATTCATCGTACGGTCACATGCTTCAAGGATTACTTCCAGAGCAAAACCATATTCTTCTGACCATTTGCGGATATAGCAATCTCAGAAGCGGCAGGACCGCGGCCCTTAATCCCATATGCATTCAGGACGCAATAACAGTTCTTATTATAAAGAAATGAACTTGTCTTGGCAAGATTCACAGTTGTTATGTTTTCTTCATGCCATGATAAGGCCACCTTATTAATATAATGCATACTCTTGTGACCATTTTCGACACAATATTCGATCAGATACTCAATAAGTTCAGCTGACATATTCAGTGTGTCATAAAAATAAGTAATCTGGTCAATATCAGTAGCGGAAAGTGTCTTGCCGAGATACTGTTCGGCAACAAAGAGTAATTCTTTGAATTCTGCACGTTCCTTACGGCTACGGTACTGCTGTATATTTGTTGTAGATGCCGGAACCGCAGAAACAGGGGCTTCGACAGAATCAACAGGGTAATCCATCTGATTTGTCATAGATGGAACGGACGCAGTCATATAGCCGGACTGTACATCGTGTAATTCGGAAGTTGGTACGGATGAACGGACCGTACTTTGCGGAGTCGGATCATCCGGAGTGTCATCCAGATAATCAAGGAGTCCTTCACTCTTCCAGTATCTTAATGCGCGGAGTACATCCTTCTCTGTGCACTCGAGCAGATCAGCCAGCTCGGAAACAGAAAGACATCCGGAGGACTGATTCATATGACGGAGAAGCAGGAGATATACTTTGACATATTCTCCATTGGCTCTGACCATATACTGGTCGATAAATTCATTGTCCAGTACAGTCGCGTTCGTCTGTACATACTTCGTAAGTTTTAATTCCTTCATAATAATTCCCCGTCCTCCCCAGAACTTTTTGTATCTTTCGTTTCATCGTAGACACATTATAGCACCGGGAAGACGGGGAAAAAAGAAATTTTTGAGTCAAAATCCGACTTTTTTGTGGATAAAATTGTGTGGATAATGTGGATAACTAGCGTTTAAGCAGGTTTTCCCCAATGTTTACAACGTTTCCGGCTCCCATAGTTATCAACACATCTCCCTTCTGGCACTTGTCCAGACAGAAGTTTTCAATCTCTTCAAAGCTTGGGAAATAGTAAGCATCGCATCCTTTTTTCTTTAATTCTTCTGCGATCATCTCAGAAGACATGCCCAGAGTATCTGTCTCACGGGCAGCGTAGATGTCTGCGAGGATCACATGATCGGCATGTGTCAGGGCATCTACAAATTCAGGGAATAATGCTTTGGTACGTGTATAAGTATGTGGCTGGAAGATGCACCATATTTCTTTGTGCGGGTATTCCTTGGCCGCTGTTAAGTTGCATTGATCTCTGTTGGGTGATGAGCATAATCATCAATGACAGTAACTCCATTAACTTCACCTTTATATTCGAAACGACGGTCTGTGCCGTGGAACGATTTCAGTCCTTCTTTGATCTTGGTAAATGGAACTCCGAGAAGGTCTGCAACGGCAATGGCTGATAATGCATTGGATACATTATGATCTCCATTCACCGATAATGAGATACGGTCGATAAATTCACCGGATTTTACCAGATCGAAAGAGGCCTCTCCCTTCTTATCATGAAGGACATTGGTTGCACTGTAGTCAAGAGAGCTGTCATTACCGTAACGGATCACGCGGCAGTCAAGGTCAGCAGTGATCTCTTCAAGATCAGGAATGTTGTCGTTGATAACAAGTGTTCCATCCTTTGGAAGTAATTTCGCAAAGCGGTGGAAAGAATTACGGATATCAGCCAGGTCTTTGAAGAAATCCAGATGATCTTCGTCAATATTCAGGATTACGCCGATCTTCGGGAAGAAATGCAGGAAACTGTTCGTATATTCACAGGCTTCTGTGACAAAATATTCAGAATTACCTACACGGATGTTACCGCCGATAGCCTTTAAGATGCCGCCGACAGAGATGGTAGGATCCATTTCTCCGGCAAGTAAAATGTGTGACAGCATAGAAGTTGTCGTTGTCTTGCCGTGGGTACCGGAAATTGCGATCGGTACATCATAGTTGGTCATTAACTGTCCGAGCAGTTCTGCACGGCTCAGCATAGGAAGATTCTGTTTTACAGCTTCTGCGAATTCTTCGTTATCAGGATGAATTGCGGCAGTATATACAACAACATCGATGCCGGAAATAATATTAGAAGCTTTCTGTCCGTAGAATACTTTGGCCCCAGCTTTCCAGATGATCTGTGAGGCAGATTCTTTATTATCAGATCCGGAAATAGTGAAACCTTCTTTTAAAAGTATCTCGGCAAGACCACTCATGCTGATACCGCCGATTCCGATAAAGTGTACGTGTACAGGTTTTTCAAAATTAATTTTATACATAATATACCATCCTTTTTTAATAATATAGGTAAAAAGATCATCATAAAAACTACATGTTCTTCATATTATTATAAACATATATCAAAAAAAATCCAAGTCGTAAGTTTTTGTAATAATTTAACAAAAAGTTTGCGAAAATCGAAAAAAAACTGTAAAAATTGTTAGCTACGTAAGAAGAAGTATGGTATAATAAAAAAAGCAAGACTACTGAGAAGGGTGATGACATGAGAAAGAAGGAAATGATAGCAATGCTGCTGGCAGGAGGACAGGGCAGCAGACTTGGAGTCCTCACAGCAAAAGTTGCAAAACCTGCCGTTGCATTTGGAGGTAAATATCGCATTATTGACTTTCCACTCAGCAACTGCATTAATTCAGGAATTGATACGGTGGGTGTATTGACCCAGTATCAGCCATTGAGATTGAATGCGCATATAGGAATCGGTATTCCTTGGGATCTTGACAGGAATTACGGAGGAGTAACGGTTCTTCCACCATATGAGAGAAGCGGAAGCAGTGAATGGTATTCCGGAACTGCGAACGCAATTTATCAGAATCTGGATTATATGGAGCAGTTTGATCCGGATTATGTACTGATCTTATCAGGAGATCACATTTATAAAATGGACTATGAAGTAATGCTGGATTATCATAAGGCGAATAACGCAGACGTGACGATTGCGGCAATGCCGGTGCCGATGGAAGAGGCAAGCCGTTTCGGTATTGTTATCGCAGATGAAGATGGAAGGATTCAGGAATTCCAGGAAAAACCTGCGGAACCAAAGAGTAATCTGGCATCTATGGGGAATTTATATATTCTCATGGAAAGTCCTGAAGGAAGCGTTGGAGACATTGAAGGACGAGCCTGGTTGTGACTTCGGAAAGCATATCATTCCATATTGTCACAATAAAGGCGAGAGATTATTCGCATATGAATATAACGGTTACTGGAAAGATGTCGGAACACTGGGATCTTACTGGGAAGCCAATATGGAACTGATCGATATCATACCGGAGTTCAATTTATATGAAGAATTCTGGAAGATATATACCAACAGTGAGATTCTGCCGCCACAGTATATTTCGGCACAGTCAGTGATTGAGAGAAGTATTATCTGTAACGGTGCGGAAGTATATGGTGAAGTACATAACAGTATTATCGGATCCGGAGTTATTATAGGAGAAGGATCCGTGATCAGGGATTCTATTATCATGAAAGATACCAGGGTTGGTAAGAGTTGTGTCATGGACAAGGCAATCATTGCAGAAAATTGCCTGGTTGGGGATAATACTACATTTGGCATCGGAAGTGATATACCGAACAAATTAAAACCGGCAATTTATTCATTTGGCCTGGTTGCGTGGGTGAAAAATCTGTAATACCGGATGGGGTGCAGATTGGAAAGAACACTGCTATCAGTGGAGTAACATCCAAAGAAGATTACCCGAATGGAGTACTGGAAAGTGGAGAAACATTGATAAAGGCAGGTGAACGAGCATGAGAGCAGTAGGAATTATTTTAGCAGGTGGTAACAGCAATAAGATGCGTGAACTGACACATAAAAGAACAGTGGCAGCAATGCCGATCGCCGGAAGTTACAGAGCGATTGACTTTGCACTCAGTAATATGTCAAACTCTCATATTCAGAAGGTGGCAGTTCTGACACAGTACAATGCCCGTTCGTTGAATGAACATCTGAATTCTTCAAAATGGTGGGATTTCGGAAGAAAGCAGGGGGGATTATATGTATTTACCCCGACGATCACCGCGGAGAACGGATACTGGTACCGCGGAACAGCAGACGCAATTTATCAGAATCTGGATTTCTTAAAGAGATGTCACGAACCTTATGTAATCATTACATCCGGTGATGCTGTATATAAGATGGATTATAACAAAGTACTGGAATATCACATTGCAAAGAAAGCGGATATTACAGTGGTATGCAAAGAACTTGGTCCGAACGAAGATGCAAGCCGTTTCGGAACGATCAAGATGAATGATTCGATGCGTATTGAAGAGTTCGAGGAAAAGCCGATGGTGGCACAGTCGCAGATTGTATCGACAGGTATCTATGTAATCAGAAGACGCCAGCTGATCGATCTGATCGAACATTGCGCAGAAGATGACAGACATGATTTTGTGACCGATATTCTTATCAGATATAAGAATCTGAAGAAAATCTACGGTTATAAAATAAAAGATTACTGGAGCAACATTTCAACAGTGGATGCATATTATCAGACGAATATGGATTTCCTGAAACCGGAAGTACGTGAGTATTTCTTCCGGACACAGCCGGGTATTTATTCCAAGGTCAGCGACTTGCCGCCGGCAAAATACAACCCGGGATCTATGGTTAAGAACAGCCTTGTGGCGAGTGGAAGTATCATTAATGGTACAGTCGAGAATTCGATTCTTTTCAAGAAGACATTCGTGGGGAACAACTGTGTCATTAAGAATTCCATTATTCTTAATGATGTCTATCTCGGAGACAATGCATATATTGAGAACTGTATTGTAGAAAGCAGGGATACGATCCGGGCAAACACACGCTATGTTGGTGAAATGGTGTGAAGGTAGTCGTAGAAAAAATGAGAGGTATGCACTTTAAGAAAAAGCAGTGCAAAGGCTAGAAGAAAGGGGCTAGAACAACATGCAGATTACAGATGTACGAGTACGTAAAGTAGCAAAGGAGGGCAAGCTGAAAGCTGTCGTTTCCATTACCATGGATGAGGAATTTGTGGTACACGATATTAAGGTGATTGAAGGAGAAAAAGGACTCTTTATCGCAATGCCAAGCAAGAAAGCATTGGATGGAGAGTATAGAGATATTGCGCATCCAATCAACTCAGGAACAAGAGAGCGCATTCAGAATATTATCCTTGAGAAATATGAAGAAGCTCTGACTGAGGATGTAGCAGAAGCATAGAGGGCATATGTATCGGCGAAAAGAGGAGTGGGAATTTCCCGCTCCTCTTTTTAGGATAACTGAATTATGCCGGATCGGCCTCTAATTGAAAATGCATCGCCTTGTGTGTGACCGGATGTTTGAAATCGAGCTTATAAGCACACAATCGGATTGTCTGCCATCCTTTATTGCCGGTAAGCTCCGGGTTATATTTTGTATCTCCGACGATCGGGCATCCAATGGAGGCAAGCTGCACACGGATCTGGTGATGACGTCCGGTGTCCAGATGAATCTCAAGTTCGGTCTCGTGACATTCCTGACTTTGCGAAGACAGAGAGACATCAACAGAGGAAGAGCTGCCGGAAACAGTTGAAAACAACCGGCCATGGTCAGGAACCGTATCATAATGCAGCCGTGCAATCTTCGCTCCGTTTTCCTTTGCAGAACAGATTCGGGAAGTGTTCGTCCGGGCATCTTTGACCATATAATCCTCGAGTGTTCCTTCTTCCTCGGAAGGCGCATTGGTGACAAGCGCGCGGTAATATTTCCCGAATCCCTGATTCTGTAACTGCTTATTCAGATCTTTTGCAGCAGCCGGAGTCTTGGCAAAGACAAGGATTCCGGCAACGGGTTGGTCGAGTCTGTGGATGACGGCAAGGTAAGGCTCAGCAGAGCCAGGGGTTCTGGAACCAATGGATTTTGGTGCACCGGATTTTCCGGAAGTGCCGGAAGCTTTCGCCAGATGATTCTTGATCAGGCTGACCATGTCTGGGTAACGGATGCTTTTGCTCTGGGTTGCTATGCCATGTGGTTTGACACAGACGAGGATGTGTGGGTCTTCATATAATATATTTAAAGTAGCCATATACTTCTCCTTTGTTAAGACAAATGATATACTTATTAAATCATGGAGGGGAAAAAACTGCAAGCAGACATTGGCGGAAGCAGAGATAGAGATAATATCTTGACAAAACATATTTCATGGATTAAAATAATTGACAATTCAAAAAAATTTTTATGGCGATGAAGGGAATTAGTACATGAGAATCCAGCCGCAGAGAGGATATCATATGGTGTGAGATATCTGCTGTTCATCACATGGAACCGGTCCTGGAGCCACTGCATGAAAGTGCAGCGTGTCAGCCGGCGTTAACGGCCAATGAAGAGAGCTGCGAAAGGGTCGCAGTTAACTAGGGTGGTACCGCCGAGCTTTTCGGTCCCTTTTTCGGGGAGTCGAAAGGCCCGGCGTTTTTTGTGCGATGCATTTAAAAGAGACATTCGCATACAGAAGCAATTGTCAGGTTGTGGAACTCCCGGCAAAAAAATAACGTGGAATAAGGATTTCACCAAAATTGAAAAGGAGAAGAGAAACATGGCAAAGGAAAAATTAGTCAAAAACATTACATCCCGTGACGAAGATTTCGCACAGTGGTACACAGACGTTGTACGTGAAGCAAATCTTTGTGATTATTCAAGCGTAAAAGGATGCATGAACTACTTACCGAACGGTTATGCGATCTGGGAACTGATCCAGGCAGATCTGGACAGACGTTTCAAAGAAACAGGAGTTGAGAATGTATACCTGCCAGTACTGATTCCGGAGTCACTTCTGGAAAAAGAAGCTGATCACGTAGAAGGATTCGCACCGGAAGTTGCATGGGTAACACACGGTGGAATGGAAAGACTGCAGGAAAGATTATGTGTACGCCCTACATCAGAGACACTGTTCTGTGACCTCTGGGCTAAAACAGTAAAATCATACAGAGATCTTCCAAAGGTATGGAACCAGTGGAACTCCGTTCTCCGTTGGGAGAAGACAACAAGACCATTCCTTCGTTCAAGAGAATTCTTATGGCAGGAAGGTCACACACTTCATGCAACATATGAAGAAGCAGAAGAAAGAACAATCCAGATGTGGGAAGTTATAAGGATTGCTATAAAGAGACAATGGCTATCCCATTCGTAGCAGGAAGAAAGGCAGAACACGAGAAATTCGCCGGAGCAGAAGACACATACACGATCGAAGCACTGATGCATGACGGAAAAGCACTTCAGTCTGCGACAAGCCATTTCTTCGGAAACGGATTCCCGGATGCATTCGGAATCAAATATGTAGATAAGAACAACGAACTGCACAGTGCGTATGAGACATCATGGGGATGGTCAACAAGAAGTATCGGAGCCCTGATCATGGTTCACGGTGACGATGACGGACTGGTACTGCCACCACACGTAGCACCGGTTGAATGTAGAATCATCCCAATCGCTCAGCACAAAGAAGGTGTACTTGACAGATCTTATGCACTGCTTGACGAACTGAAAAAAGCAGGATACAGAGTGAAGATCGATGACTCTGATAAGAGTACAGGATGGAAATTCTCTGAGCAGGAGATCCTTGGTATTCCAACACGTATCGAGATCGGACCAAAGGATATCGAGAAGAACCAGGTTGTTGTTGTACGTCGTGATAACCGTGAAAAGATCGTTGTATCTCTCGATGAGATCGCAGTAAAACTGCGCGAGATCTTAGAGCAGGAGCAGCAGGATATGTACAACAGAGCAGAAGAATTCCTGAACAGCCACATTGATACAGCTACTACAATGGATGAAATGGTTGAGAAGTTCAAAGCCAACCGTGGATTTGTAAAAGCATGCTGGTGTGGAGATCCGGAATGTGAGGGCGAAGTAAAATATCAGACAGGCGGAGCTGCAACAAGATGTCTGATCGAAGATGAAGAGTTTATTTCCGATAAATGTATCTATTGCGGAAACCTGCGAAACACATGGCTTACTGGGGAAAATCATACTAAGAATAAAGAGATTATAAGTACTGGACGGTGGATTTTAGGAATCTACCGTCCATTTTTATCAACAGTCACCGGCAAAAATATGGTATGATATAGAATGTTGATAACGTGGATAAACGGAGGAAATATTTGTGAATAACTTTAATATAAAATTACCGGATGATGTACAGTTTATCATTCATACCTTACAGTTGCATGGATTTGAAGCATACGCAGTCGGGGGATGTGTCAGAGATTCCATCCTTGGCAGAGAACCGGGCGACTGGGATATTACAACATCAGCAATGCCGGAAGAGACAAAGGCATTATTTGACAAAACATTTGATACGGGAATTGAGCATGGAACGATAACCGTACTTTTGAATCATGAGGGATACGAAGTTACGACGTACAGAATCGATGGAAAATACGAAGACAGCAGACATCCGAAAGAAGTCACATTTACAAGAAATCTGAAAGAAGACCTGCTCAGACGGATTTTACGATCAATGCCATGGCATATAATGACAAGGATGGATCGTAGATATCTTTGGAGGAATGCAGGATCTGGAAAAGCATATGATCCGCTGTGTGGGAAATGCCAGGGAACGTTTCTCGGAAGATGCACTCCGGATTTTAAGAGGCGTCAGATTTGCGGCACAGCTTGGATTTGAGATTGATGAGGAGACGAAAGAAGGAATGAAGCTTCTTGCGCCGACACTGGAAAATATCAGTGCGGAGAGGATACAGGTAGAACTGGTGAAGATGCTGACATCTGACCGGCCGGAGCTTATAAGAACTGCTTATGAACTTGGGATTACGAAGGTATTTTTGCCGGAATTTGACCGTATGATGGAGACAAAGCAGGAAACACTGCATCATATGTACACAGTCGGGGAACATACCATTCATGCGATTATGAATGTCCGCAATGATAAGATCTTAAGATTAACAATGTTATTGCATGATACAGGCAAACCGGAATACAAGACGATGGATGAAGACGGTGTGGCGCATTTTAAAATGCATGCATTAGGAAGCGAGCGGATTGCCAAAGAAGTGCTTCGGAGATTAAAGTTCGATAATGATACGCTGCATAAGGTTACAAGACTTGTGTTGAATCATGATTACCGCATGCCGGCCGTGCCGAAAATGTCAGAAGGGCAATGAATAAGATCGGCGAAGACATTTTCCCATACTATATGGAAGTAAGGAGAGCAGATGTTCTGGCACAAAGTGAGTACAAGAGAGCAGAAAAATTAAAAAACCTCGATGAAGTAGAACAGACATATGCAGAGATTATAGAAAAAGGCCAGTGTGTTTCATTAAAAGAATTAGCTGTGACAGGTAGAGATCTGATCCGGCGGGAATGAAGCCGGGAAAAGAGATAGGGGAAAAGTTAAACGAATTATTGAACCTTGTGATCGAGAATCCGGAAATGAACACCAAAGAGATCCTGCTGAAATATAGTTTCCCGGATAAAGAAGTATAACAGCAGTGAATATTTTTTATATTTCCCACATACATTTAAAAAGAATATCAAGTGTAAAGCGCGGGGAATATAAATGCAGGAATTTGAACAAAAAATACTGGAACAATATGATATAGAAGTAAGCAGCACCCGCAAAGTCAGGGGTGCTGTTTTATGCGAAACAAATAAGGGATTATTCCTTTTAAAGGAGATTACAACATCTGAGAAGAGAATCCCTGCGTTATGTGAACTTTATACACGGCTTTATGAGCAGGGGTATCATAGGATCGATTATGTGGTCACGAACCGTAACGGCGAATATATATCTGCATTGGATAACGGAGACCGGTACATATTAAAGAAATGTTTTGCCGGACGTGAATGCGACATTAAGAAGACAAGGGAAATATTTGAAGCAGCGGGAAATCTGGCAAAACTACATATCATTATGCGTTATGAACTGGAGCATGGGATACCGGAAGGAACCAAAACAGATGAAAAATACAGACGGCATAATCGTGAATTGAAAAAGGTCCGGCAGTTTACAAGAAAAGTTGTTCCCAAGGGTGAGTTTGAATTTGCCTTTTTGAAGCAGTTTGATCAGATGTATCAATGGGCAGAGGCAGCAGTGGAAGAACTGGAGCGGTCGGATTATGAGAAACTGTATGCCGAAGAGATGAAGAAGTTCGGTATGATACATGGAGAGTATAATTATCATAATATCATTATGACAAAAGAAGGAATCGCCACAACCAATTTTGAAAATTCCGCAGGGACATTCAGGTGGAAGATCTGTATTATTTCCTCAGGAAGGTTCTGGAAAAAAGTGGATGGAAGATCCGCCTGGGTGATGGCATGCTGAATGCCTATTCGGCAATACATCCGCTTACGGAGGGCGAAATGGAATATCTGAAGATCCGTCTGATCTATCCGGAAAAATTCTGGAAAACGGCCAATTCGTATTATTGTACAAATAAAGCATGGATATCGGTAAAAAACATAGAAAAGCTTCAGACTGCGATAAGGCAGACAGAAGAGAAAAAAATGTTTTTAAAAGAAGTATTTGGATTTGAACTTTAAAGGTATGGTAAAATAGCGAAAAAGCTTGAAAATACAGGGGAAACGGGGGATTTACCTTGACATTCACAGTGAAAACAGGTATAACAGTACATAAAGGCATGCCATATGACGGGTATGGACGTTGACTTTGTATAAAAAGAATTGAAATCGTGAATTCTAAATGTAAATAAGAGGAGGAACAATCCATGAATAAGACAGAACTGATCGCAGCAATTGCTGACCAGGCAGAATTATCAAAGAAAGACTCTGAAAAAGCTTTAAAAGCTTTTATCGATGTTGTTACAGAAGAATTAAAGAAAGAACATAAAGTACAGGTTGTTGGATTTGGTACTTTCGAAGTAAGCATGAGAGCTGAAAGAGAAGGAAGAAATCCTCAGACAGGCGAGACTATGAAGATTGCTGCATGTAAAGCACCAAAATTCAAAGCTGGTAAAGCATTAAAGGATGCTATCAACGAGTAGTCTGAATTGTAATATTTATAAATGTATTTTATGCCGGAGAGTATCTTGATGCCCTCCGGTTTTTTCAATCGTTATGCGTTCGAAAGAAGCTGCAACCTACAGGCACTGTAGATACCAAAGTATGCAGGAGAATAAAGATATGAGATTAGATAAATTTTTAAAAGTTTCCAGACTGATCAAACGCCGGACCGTAGCTAACGAAGCCTGCGATGCCGGTCGTGTACTGGTAAATGACAAGCCGGCCAAGGCATCGGTAAAGGTAAAACCGGGAGATATCATAGAAATCCAGTTTGGAACAAGAACCGTAAAAGTAGAAGTACTTGATATCAAGGATACGACAAAAAAGAAGAGGCAGGAGACCTGTTCAAATATTTATAAAATAAATAAAGAGCCTGCGAAAAATCAGCAGATCAGCACAACCTTTCTTAAGTGATCATATGAAAAGTCATAATTTGTGATTTCTGTTCATATGATTAGTAAGAAAGGTTGTGATAGTTTTGGAGACCACAGCAGTACAAAAAAGTCATAAACTGGTATTAAATAACCGGAAAACCGGACTGGTGACCGGAGTGTTGGATGTCCTGTCTTTTAATCTGAATGAGATATTGTTGGAGACAGAGCAGGGAATGCTCATGGTAAAGGGCACGGATCTGCATGTAAACCGGGTGAATCTGGAAAAGGGAGAGATTGATCTGTCCGGCAACATTGAAAGTATCTCTTATTCGGATATACAGTCTCCTGGAAAACAGGCGGAAAGTCTGTTTGGGAAATTGTTTCGCTGAAAAAGCGGAGAGAAATCCGGTGAAATTTATGAAACGGGATGGAAATATGAGATGGGAATAACAAAAGAATTATTTATATTTCTTTCTGCAATATTGTCCGGAGCAATTGTACGTCTTGTATACCGCTGCATAAGCTGTCTGCGAAATATGATACATCATACGCACTGGATCGTTGAGCTGGAAGATCTGGCATACTGGGTCGGAACCGCAATTTTTTTGTTTGTGCAGATTTACTACACAAGTAGTGGTAGTGTAAGGTGGTATTTTGTACTAGGTATTGGGCTTGGAGCATCAGCTATGTCGGTTTTTCTAGTGGCTGTCAGGAAGTGGTATCGAAAAATTGTATGTCCGGGAAGCGGGTTTTTGGCTGAAACACTTGAAAAAGGCCGGAAAAAAAGATAGAATAAAGGCAATTAACAGGTGAGTGGAATGACAGAGATGTCAAACAAGGGTGAGTAAAATAAGATGAAAGATGTAAAACAGAGAAACCGCAGAAGACGGCAGCGCAGGTGTTCTCAGGATCATAAGAGAAGTGTGCTGGCGATTAGTGCTGTTGTTCTTTTGCTGACAGTTATGGTGTCTGCGAACAGTATGACGTTAAAGGCGAAGAACAGAGAATATCAGGCGCAGGAGACAGAACTGAAAGAGCAGATCCAGGCAGAAAAAGACCGGTCAAAAGAGATCAAAGAATTAGATAAATATGTCGGAACAGACAAATACGTAGAAGACGTGGCGAAAGAAAAGCTGGGTCTGGTACATAATAATGAGATAATTTTCAAAGCAAAATAAGAGTACTCGGAACAAATGATAAGCTTCAGGAAGAGATTCCTGAAGCTTTTTCTGTTTATCGGGGAAATAAAAAGAAAAGGTCGAAAGGGGAGCAATAAAGTGGCACGGATAAAAGAACAGGAAATATTTGTGAATCCATATGTGGTGCAGATGGACAAATTTGCGGAGTCTCTGCAGCATCTATCAAAAACATTTTTAAATATGGAACATTATAAAGGAACATTGTCCAAAGAAGAAATTGATGAAATGTTTGACAAAGTAACGGGGAATGTCTGTGCCGGTTGTGAGCGAAAAGAAGTGTGTCTCGGCGAGAGGCGGGAGAAAACATATCAGATGATGTATGAAATCATGTGTGCAGCAGAAGAGTATGGTGCAGAACTGAATATGGAATTGAAAAAAAGACTGAAAAAGGCAATGCATGCTTGCGCCGCGTTTCCTAAGGGAAAGTCTGGAAGTGTTTGAAAATGCCAAACAGATATTGATGTGGAATCACAGGATGCTGCAGACAAGAGAAGGATATGCCACACAGCTTACAAGCTTTGCAAAGATGATACAGTATACAACCAGAGAACTGGATGCGGGGATCTTTCAGGATGAATATCTGGAAAAACGTATAAAAACAGCCTTAAAAAAAGAGAATGTAAAGATGTTATCGATTGTATTTTATATGACCCAGCAGGGAAAATATGAGGTACATCTGACGGTAAAAGCGGTTAAGGGACGGGTAATCCTTGCAAAAGATATCGCATTTCTGGTGGGAAAATGTATAGGAAGAACCATAATCCCAAGACAGGGAGAACGACTTGTGATAGGAGGGGAATATGGCACCATTGCATGTGTGGAAGGTGCGAAATTCCAGACGCTTCAGGGGATTGCCCGGATCGGAAAAGGACTGGAGCAGATATCGGGGGATACTTTTCTTATGAAAGATCTGCCGGGAGGCGCAAAGGAATCGCGCTTTCTGATGGAATGGGATCGGGAGAAGAAGCATTCCGGGACAGTACGATGGTGGTAGAAATGTTAGAAGAACTGTTAGAGGCAGGATTCCCGGTAGAGACGGCGGTGCAGATGATGAATACGGCGCTGGTGATCGGAAGGGAAGAAGTGAAATTCTGCACACTGGATGTATGTCTGTTTGATCTGTATCGTGGAAGCTGTGAATTTGTAAAGGCGGGCGCGGCCGCAACATTTATCAAAAAGAAGGATAAAGTTGAAAAAATTGTATCAACAACACTTCCGATCGGGGTTATACAGAATATTGAGATTGACCGGGAAGTGTGTGATCTGGAATCCGGGGATTATGTGGTCATGGTGACGGACGGAGTTCTGGATGCACTTCCGGCAAAAGAACAGGAAGAACAGATGATAGATATTATTCAAAACACGAATATTGTAAATCCGACAGAGTTTGCAAGAAGCATTCTAAGTGAGGTGTTGAAATATTCGGGAGAAATGCCACTGGATGATATGACGATCCTTGTGATCGGCCTGTGGGGCGTGAGCTGACTTTCCGATAAGTTGACTTTCTATAAGAAATTATATATATTTATCATGATATCGAAACAAATAAAAGAGTTATATATTTCGAAAAAATATGAAACAAATCAGATAAAAAGGAAGACCGGAATGTATGAACGGGTGAGGGCATATGTGAAAAAATACCATATGCTGCAGGAAAAAGATCATGTAATTGCAGGCGTATCGGGAGGTGCAGACTCCGTATGCCTTCTTTTCATGTCTTGTAAAACTTCAAAAGGAAATGCGGTTTGGGTTGACGGTAGTGCATATTCATCACGGACTTCGCGGAGAAAGTGCGGATGCAGATGAGAATTACGTCAGAGCCTTTGTGAGAAGCTGGATGTTGAACTTCTGACTTTTCATGAAGATGTCGGAAGATATGCGAAAGAACAGAAGCTGACGCTCGAAGAGGCAGGAAGGAATGTCAGAAGACATATATTCGAAGAAGTCTGTCACCGGAAAAACGGAACGAGGATTGCGCTGGCGCATCATCAGAATGACAATGCGGAGACACTTCTGTGGAATTTAAGCCGTGGATGTGGTCTTAAAGGGATCGGCGGGATCAGTCCGGTTGACGGAAAGTATATCCGGCCGCTTCTGGGGGTAAGAAGACAGGAAATCGAAGAATATTTAAAAGAAAATAATATAGACTATTGTACCGATGAGACGAATCTGGAAGACCATTATACAAGGAATCGTCTTAGAAATCATGTGATCCCATACCTGGAACGAGAGATTAATCCAAGAGCTGTTTCACATATGGCGGATACGATGGAGCAAATGCGGACAGTGTGGGCATTTATGGAAGAGGAAGTGGAAAAATGCAGAAAATACTGCGTAAAACCCAAACAAGATAAAGCAGATGGAGTAGTGATCCTGGAAGAGGGTTTCCGAAGTGTAAATGAGACTGTCCGGACGTTTCTGATCCATGAACTGTTGTGCGAAACGGCAGGACGCAAAAAAGATATTGAACAGATCCACGTAAAACTGGTGGAAGAACTGATGGAACATCAGACCGGACGGAAGATTATGCTGCCTTATGAGATGACCGGGGAAAGGTGTTACGAAGGAATCTGGCTTCATAAAGTGAAGGATAAAGAAAAATCCGGAGAAAATTCTAAGCCGCCGGTACAGATGCGCATACTGGAACGAACACCACAAACCAGTGTATTTCCTAAAAAAACCTACACGAAATGGTTTGACTATGATATAATTAAGAGCACTGTAAAAATAAGACATAAGCAGCCTGGAGACTATATTACGATTGACAAAAACGGCAGTACACAGAGCCTGAAAAAGTATTTTGTCAATGTGAAGTCCCGAGAGAAGACAGGGAGAAGATCTGGCTGGCAGCAGACGGCAGCCACATCCTGTGGATCATCGGATACAGACAGAACCAGGCATATCAGGTTACAGATAAAACCAGAAGAATTCTGGAAATAGAATTTAACGGAGGAGAAGAAGATGGCAGAGAAAGTAAAAGTATTAGTTCCTGAAGAGGATGTTGCAAAGAGAATCAAAGAGCTTGGCGAACAGATCAGCAAAGATTATGCCGGAAAGCAGGTACATCTGATCTGTGTATTGAAGGGTGGCGTATTCTTCATGTGCGAACTGGCGAAGAGAATCACCGTTCCGGTATCAATGGACTTTATGAGTGTCAGCAGCTACGGTGACGGAACGAAGTCAAGCGGTGTTGTTAAGATCGCAAAAGACTTAGATGAGACACTGGAAGGAAAAAATGTACTGATCGTGGAGGATATTATTGACTCCGGAAGAACATTATATTATCTGATGGACATCTTATCTAAGAGAAATCCAAAGAGCATGAAGCTCTGTACGCTTCTGGATAAACCGGAAAGAAGAGTAAAAGATGTAAAAGTAGATTATGTCGGATTCAATATCCGACGAATTCGTTGTGGGATATGGACTGGATTACGCCCAGAGATACAGAAATCTTCCATTCATCGGAGTGGTAGAGGGCGTGGAATAAGGCGCGGCATAAGAAAGGAGCCTGAAAATTGAATAATAAGAAAGCGAGAGGGCTGAATGGTGTTGTATTCCTCGTGTTTGTCGTATTTTTGTTCGCAGCACTGTGGTTTACCAATCAGTTCGATCAACGAGAGAAAGAAATTTCCTGGAAGAAATTCCAACAGCTGGTTCAGAACGACAAGATCGAGTCTGTAGAAGTGAATCAGAACAAGAGCGTTCCGACGGGGCGCGTGGAGATTACGCTGAAGGGAGATGACAGTTCCGATAATGTCAGATATCTGTATGTCTCCGATGTAAATGAGATCCAGGATTACCTGAAAGAGCAGAATGTGGATTATACCATGCCGGATATTCCACAGGACAGCTGGGCAGCAACTACATTTCTGCCGGTTATCCTTACACTGGTCGGAGTGTTCCTGATCTTTGGTCTGATGAACCGTCAGGGCGGCGGGGCCAATTCGAAAGCAATGAATTTCGGAAAGAGCCGTGCAAAACTGAGCACAGACCGTGACAAGAAAGTGACATTTGCCCAGGTGGCAGGTCTGGAAGAAGAAAAAGAGGAACTGGAGGAGATCGTTGATTTCCTGAAGTCTCCGAAGAAATATATCCAGGTGGGAGCAAGAATCCCGAAAGGTGTACTGTTAGTAGGCCCTCCGGGAACCGGTAAGACGCTGCTTGCCAAAGCAGTTGCTGGAGAAGCAGGAGTTCCGTTCTTTACGATCTCCGGTTCAGACTTTGTGGAAATGTTCGTTGGTGTCGGAGCTTCCCGTGTCAGAGACTTGTTCGAGGAAGCGAAGAAGAATGCACCGTGTATCATTTTCATCGATGAGATCGATGCAGTTGCAAGACGCCGTGGAACCGGAATGGGCGGCGGACACGATGAGCGTGAGCAGACACTGAACCAGTTGCTGGTAGAGATGGACGGATTCGGCGTCAATGAAGGCATCATTGTGATGGCGGCTACAAACCGTGTGGATATTCTTGACCCTGCAATCTTACGTCCGGGACGATTCGACCGTAAGGTTATGGTCGGAAGACCGGATATTAAGGGCCGTGAAGAGATCCTCAAGGTACATGCGAAGGGGAAACCGTTAAGCGAAGAGATCGATCTGCAGCAGATCGCGCAGACAACGGCAGGATTTACCGGAGCTGATCTTGAAAATCTCTTGAACGAAGCAGCAATTCTGGCTGCAAAGGATAACAGAGTATTCTTAAAACAGGAAGACATAAAAAAAGCATTTGTCAAAGTTGGAATCGGTGCGGAGAAGAAGAGCCGCGTTATTTCCGAAAAAGAGAAGAGAATCACAGCATTCCACGAAGCAGGGCATGCGATCTTGTTCCATGTGCTTCCAGATGTGGGACCTGTATACAGTGTTTCAATCATCCCGACGGGAAGTGCGGGCGGATATACGATGCCGCTTCCGGAAAAGGATGAGATGTTTAATACAAAAGGAAAGATGCTTCAGGATATTACGGTAGCACTTGGCGGACGTGTAGCCGAAGAAGAAGTATTTGATGATATTACAACCGGTGCATCTCAGGATATCAAGCAGGCAACGGGCCTGGCCAAATCCATGGTTACGAAGTTCGGTATGTCAGAGGCAGTCGGACTTATTAACTATGATGATGACAACAATGAGGTGTTCATCGGACGTGATCTGGCGCACACAGCAAGAGGCTACGGAGAGGGCGTGGCGACTGTGATCGACCAGGAAGTAAAGAGAATTATTGATGAATGTTATGACAGAGCAAGACATATCATTAGAAAATATGATGATGTTCTGCATGCATGCGCAGATCTTCTGTTGGAAAAAGAAAAGATTTCCCGGGAAGAATTTGAAGCGCTGTTCCCGGAAGATGTATCAGAAGACTAGAAGAAAGCGTGCTCCTTTCCGAGAGCAAAAAATGAGAGAGGTGTTAGTTATATGAATAAGACGGCTTTATTTTGTGATGGAACAGAAGGATATGTGTATCCTCCTGAACCGAAAGAAAGCGAACTGGTGACATTCCGGTTCCGTACGGCGAAGGATGATGTAGACAGAGTAGGGCTTGTGACATCGGCTGACACATATGTAATGGAAAAAGAATGCACACAGGGAGAGTTTGATTATTATACGTTCGAGACACGTCTGGGGGAAGAGCCGTTCAGATATTGTTTCGAAGTGCAGTCTGGGACAGAAAAATATTATTATGGACGATGTGGAATCTCTCGCGAGATCCTGGAGTACTATAATTTTGTTGTAGTACCCGGATTTTCCACACCGGACTGGGCAAAGGGAGCGGTTATGTATCAGATATTTACAGACCGCTTTTATAACGGAGATAAGTCAAATGATGTAGAGACGAATGAGTATTACTACATTGGGGATTATTCGCAGAGAGTAACGAACTGGGACAAATATCCGGCGAACATGGGTGTAAGAGAGTTCTACGGAGGAGACTTGCAGGGAGTCATGGATAAGCTTGATTATCTGCAGGATCTGGGCGTAGAAGTCGTATATTTTAATCCGTTATTTGTGTCACCGTCCAACCACAAATACGATATCCAGGATTATGATTATATCGATCCGCATTATGGAAAGATCGTAGATGACGGAGGCGAGGTGCTTCCGAATGGTGTGACGGACAACAGTCAGGCAACGAAGTATAAAAAACGCACGACAGATCTTAAGAACCTGGAAGCAAGTAATGAGTTGTTCATTAAACTGGTGGAGGAATTACATCGCCGTGGAATGAAAGTGATTCTGGACGGCGTGTTCAACCACTGTGGTTCATTCAATAAATGGATGGACCGTGAGAGAATTTACGAAGGTGAAGAGGATTATGAACCGGGTGCTTATGTATCGGCAGACAGTCCGTACAGAAGCTACTTCCGTTTCTTCAAAGAAGGACCGGAGAATTGGCCGTATAATGGCAATTACGATGGCTGGTGGGGACATGATACTCTGCCGAAACTGAATTACGAAGATTCTGTAAAACTGGAAAATTATATCTTATATATCGGACGGAAATGGGTATCGCCGCCGTATAATGTAGATGGATGGCGTCTGGATGTGGCAGCAGACCTGGGACGCAGCAATGAATACAATCACGAGTTCTGGCAGAAATTCCGAAGAGCCGTGAAAGATGCAAATCCGAATGCACTGATCCTTGCCGAACATTACGGCGATCCGAGTGACTGGCTTAAGGGGGATGAGTGGGATACCGTTATGAACTATGATGCGTTCATGGAGCCGGTTACATGGTTCCTGACCGGAATGGAAAAGCATAGTGATGAGGCGAGAGAAGAGCTCCTTGGTAACATCGATAACTTTATCGGTTCGATGGCACATCACATGTCGAACATGCTGACTCCGTCACTTCAGGTGGCGATGAATGAGCTTTCCAACCATGATCATTCCAGATTCTTAACGAGAACGAATCACATGGTTGGCCGTGTGGAACATCTGGGACCGGAAGCTGCGAACGAGTATGTGAATAAAGCGGTTATGCGTGAAGCGGTTGTTATGCAGATGACCTGGGTCGGAGCTCGACGGTATATTATGGTGATGAGGCTGGTGTCTGTGGATTTACAGATCCGGATAACAGAAGAACCTATCCGTGGGGACATGAAGATCAGGAACTGATCGCATTCCACAAAGAAGCGATCCGCATCCACAAAGAGCATCCGGCACTTAAGACCGGTTCGTTGAAGATCCTTGGCGGAGAGGAAAATATCCTGTCTTATGCGAGATTTAAAGGGCATGACCGGATCATTGTTGTAATCAATAACCGCAGCGAACGTGCAGAAGTAAAAGTTCCTGTATGGGAAGCAGAGATTCCGATAAAATGCCGCATGAAACGTCTGCTATATTCTTACAAAGATGGATATACAACAGAGTACGAAGAGTATCTGGTAGAAGACGGAGAAGTGGTTGCGAACATGGGACCACATTCGGCACTTGTACTGGGAATGAGAAATGAAGAGGATCATGACTGGCTGTATATTTTGTAGAATGGGTATGGACCGGCTAATAGTGAATTTTGTAAAGAAGATACAAACAGACTAATAGTGAAATAAAAGAAAATAAAAAGATTACCGGAAAATGTAGTGCGTTTTCCGGTAATCTTTTATTACGTTTTTATACAAACATAATAATGTGAGATCTGGTTTCGATAATGCAAAATTATATTATTTTGTAAGAACTTCTACACCATCTTCTTTAATAAGAACCATATATTCAATCTGAGCAGAAAGACCGTCGTCATCCGTATAAACGTCCATCCGTTGTCTTCATCTACATAGAATTCCGGAGAACCCTGATTGATCATCGGCTCGATCGTGAACATCATACCAGGAACCAGAACCATCTCACTGCCCTTCGGAGTAACATAACTTACGAATGGCTCTTCGTGGAATTCCAGACCGATTCCATGGCCGCCGATCTCCTCTACGACAGAATATCCATTTTCCTGTGCATGTGAATTGATCGCATAAGCAATGTCTCCAAGATGTCCCCAAGGTTTTGCTGCTTTAAGTCCAAGCTCTACGCATTCTTTTGTAACACGGACAATACGTTCGGCTTCCGGTGATACGTCACCGATCGTGAACATACGGGATGCATCAGAGAAATATCCGTTTAAAATCGTAGACACATCTACGTTGATGATATCTCCATCGATTAGAATCTCATTTTCACTTGGGATACCGTGGCAGATGACGTTGTTGATGGAAGTACATACGCTCTTCGGGAATCCCTCATAATTCAGAGGCGCCGGGATTCCTCCGTGCTCTGTTGTGAAATCATATACAAGTTTGTCAATTTCGGCAGTGCTCATTCCTGCATGAATATGAGCTGCTACATGGTCGAGAACTGCGGTGTTCAGTTCTGCACTTTTTTGATCATTTCAATCTGTTCCGGTGTCTTCAGTAATGAACGGTCAGGAACGATCTGGCCTTTGGACGCAAGTGTCCACAATTTTATATCTAACTTATCCACAATACTACCTGCTTTCTACACAAATTTTCCACATGTATTATAGCACGTTTTGGAAAAAGAGACAGGGGAATTTTTGTCAATAGGATTGCCGCAAATGAAAAATCCTCTGTCCCTTATTGTCTCCACCATAAAAATAAGTTATAATTTTACTGGTATTGTATACAGAATGTGGATAAACTATTATGGCTCATAGTAATATACACAGGCAACATAGAAAGGAGCAGACATATGTTAAGAATAGGAATGCTCACAAGCGGCGGCGACTGCCAGGCACTGAATGCAGCGATGAGAGGCGTCGTAAAGGGGATTTTTTCAAAACGAGATGATGTAGAGATTTATGGATTTCAAGATGGATATAAAGGTTTGATCTATTCGAACTTTAAGATGCTTACGTCAAAAGACTTTTCGGGGATTCTGACACTTGGTGGAACGATTCTGGGAACATCCAGACAACCGTTCAAGTTAATGAGAGTACCGGATAAGGACGGAATTGACAAAGTAGAGGCAATGAAACACACTTACCACAAGCTGAATCTGGACTGCCTGGTAATCCTTGGGGGAAATGGAACACACAAATCAGCCAATATGCTGAGAGAAGAAGGACTTAATGTGGTAACACTTCCGAAGACGATTGATAACGATCTCTGGGGAACGGACATGACATTCGGATTCCAGAGTGCGGTAGACATTGCAACAGATACAATTGACAGGATCCATACAACAGCAACGTCTCACAGCCGTGTATTTATCGTGGAAGTAATGGGGCACAAAGTAGGATGGGTAACACTTCATGCAGGAATTGCCGGCGGTGCCGATATTATTCTGCTTCCGGAGATGCCATATGACATCAATTCAGTAGTTGAAGCAATTGAAAAACGCGGCAAAGCAGGAAAGAGATTCACAATTATTGCTGTTGCAGAAGGTGCGATTTCAAAAGAAGATGCAGCGCTTTCAAAGAAGGAATTAAAAGAGAAAAAAGCAAAGAAGAAATACCCTTCTGTTGCATATGAACTTGCTGAGAAGATTCAGGAAAAAACAGATAAAGAAGTAAGAATTACTGTGCCTGGACATACACAGCGAGGCGGCTCTCCGTGTGCATATGACCGTGTGCTTGCAACAAGACTTGGTGCAGAAGCTGCGAGAGCAATTCTGGAAGGTGATTTGGATGTATGGTAGGAACAAAGAATCAGGAGATTATCCGTGTACCATTGTCAGAAGTTGCCGGAAAATTAAAATATGTAGATCCAAAGGCATCGATCATTAAAGAAGCAAAAACCATCGGTATCAGCTTCGGTGATGAATAAGATACACAGGTTAAGCAGGATCTGCATTTAGACAAGGAGTGTAAAGAATGTCATATACGGCATTATACCGTAAATTCCGTCCGGATGAATTCGAAGATGTAAAAGGACAGGATGCGATCGTCCGGACGCTTAAGAACCAGATCAATGCAGACCGTATCGGACATGCATATCTGTTCTGCGGGACAAGAGGAACCGGTAAGACGACGGTTGCAAAAATATTTGCGAAAGCAGTCAACTGCGAACATCCGGTAGACGGAAGTCCGTGCGGGGAGTGCGCAATGTGCAAGTCGATCGCAGCGGGTACATCGATGAACGTGATCGAGATCGATGCGGCATCGAATAATGGTGTGGATAATATCCGAGAGATCCGTGAAGAAGTCACATACCGTCCGACAGAAGGAAAATATAAAGTATATATCATCGACGAGGTGCATATGTTGTCGATCGGTGCGTTCAATGCATTATTAAAAACATTGGAAGAACCGCCGGAATATGTTATATTTATTCTTGCGACAACGGAGCACACAAGATCCCGATTACGATCTTAAGCCGTTGTCAGCGATATGATTTTAAGAGAATTTCCATTGAAACGATCGCAGCAAGACTGCGGGAACTGATTGATAAAGAAGGATGGGACGTAGAAGATAAGGCGGTCCGTTATATTGCGAAGATGGCGGACGGTTCCATGCGAGATTCATTAAGTCTTCTGGATCAGTGTGCCGCGTTCTATATGAATGAGACACTGACATATGATCATGTACTGGAAGTGCTGGGAGCGGTGGATACGGAAGTGTTCAGCCGGCTTTTAAGACAGCTGCTTGCGATGGATGTGCATCAGGTGATCGAAACGGTCGATGAGCTGGTGATGCAGGGAAGAGAACTGTCCCAGCTTGCGGCAGATTTCACATGGTATCTGCGAAAATCTCCTTCTGGTGAAGAGTTCGGATAATATGGAAGATGTACTGGATGTGTCGTCTGAAAATCTTGCACTTTTAAAAGAAGAAGCACAGATGATCGACAGCGATACGCTGATCCGTTACATCCGAATTTTCTCAGATCTGACGAACCAGTTAAAATATGCGACCCAGAAGAGGGTACTTCTGGAAGTGACACTGATCAAATTGTGCCGTCCGGCGATGGATCAGAACAAAGATGCATTACTGGACCGCATCCGTGCGATCGAGAAGCAGCTCGAAGAGGGGGCGTGGGAAGCACCGGTCAGAGACCGCATCGTATATGCATCGGATGCAAAAGAGGCGGGAGAACCGAAGCCAAAGCCGGAACTTCCGCAGGCATTGAACGAAGATGTGAAAGCGGTGGCAAAAGATTTCCGGATGATCATCAATGAGGCTTCCCCGATGCTCAGAACCTATCTGAAAAAAGCAAGACTGAGTGCAGGAGAAGGCAACAGGCTTCTGATCGTACTGCCGGATGAACTGAGCGCAAGCGCGGTGGCAACACCGGAACATAAAGAAGAGATCCAGTCACTGATCGAGCAGAAGATTGGCAAAAAAGTAGAGATAGACGTCCGCCAGATGGAGGCGGGACGCAGATTCGAAGATAATTTGTGGATCTGGAGAATCTGATTAATATGGAAATTACTGTAGAAGACGAATAGGAGGATATTATCATGGCAAAAAGAGGTGGATTCCCAGGCGGCGGAATGCCGGGAAATATGGCAAATCTGATGAAACAGGCACAGAAGATGCAGCGTCAGATGGAAGAACAGGCAAAGGAAATGGAGACAAAAGAATTCAGTGCAACTGCAGGCGGCGGTGCTGTTGAAGTTACTGTTTCCGGAAGCAAGAAGATCTTAAAAGTAAAACTGGATGAAGAAGTTGTAGATCCGGATGATGTAGAGATGCTGGAAGATCTGCTTGTGGCAGCAGTCAACGAAGCATTGGAGAAAGTAGACGCAGAGACAACTTCTGCAATGTCTAAGTTCACCGGCGGCATGGGCGGCGGAATGCCGGGATTATTCTAGGAGAAATTCCAGGAGAAGGTTCCGGGAGAATTATTCTTACAGGGAGTTAAAAACTATGGATTATTACAGTAATCAGATGAGCAAACTGATCGAGGAACTGTCATGTCTTCCGGGAATCGGAGCAAAATCTGCGGGCAAGACTTGCATTTCATCTGATCCATATGCCGGTTGATGATGTAAAGAGACTGGCTTCTACAATGGTGGAAGCCAGAGAGAACATAAAATATTGCAAAGAATGTTATACACTGACGGATCAGGAACTGTGTCCGATCTGCAGCAATAGTAATCGTGACCACCAGACGATCATGGTAGTGGAGAATACGAGAGACCTTGCGGCATACGAAAAGACCGGAAAATATAACGGTGTATACCACGTGCTTCACGGAGCAATCTCTCCGATGCTTGGTATCGGTCCGGAAGATATCAAACTGAAGGAACTGATCGAACGTCTGCAGGGAGATGTGAAAGAAGTGATTATTGCCACGAACTCAAGCCTGGAAGGTGAGACGACAGCAATGTATATCAGTAAGCTGATCAAACCGACGGGAATTAAGGTGAGCAGGATTGCAAGTGGTGTTCCGGTTGGAGGAGATCTGGAGTATATCGATGAAGTGACACTTCTACGGGCACTTGAAGGAAGGACAGAGCTGTAGCCCTGTCCCCTTTTTTACTTATCATGCGTTTGAAAAAGCAGCCAGTTGCCAAAGCAATCGTAATGAGCTGTCAGGTTCAGCAGAGTTTTGACAGTCGGCATTGGAGGTGAGATAAATGAAGAAAAAGGTTACATCAACGGATATTGCACATGCTGCCGGGGTATCACAGTCCACAGTTTCCATGATCCTGAACAAAAAGTACGATGTATCATTTGCAAAAGATACTGTGGAAAGAGTGGAAAATGCGGCAAAAGAACTGGGATATGTCCCGCCGAAGCGGAAAACGAGAAAAGGAACAAAACGGGAGAAGCTTCTTGTTGTATTCTGCCCAAACCTGACGAATCCGTATTATGTTATGCTGCTTCAGGGGATTGAGGCACATGCGAAAGAAAAAGGTTTCGGCCTTTTGTATGCAATACGCAGAGAGATCTCAGGATGGAAGAGCGCTATCTGAAAATGATGTGGCAGTTAAGACCGCTTGGAATTATCTATACCTGTAATCCGAGCCATTGCTTTATGGAACTTGTGGGAGAAATTGCAGAACAGATACCGGTTGCGATCGTCAATAACCAGAATGAAAAGATGAATGTAGATGCGGTGGAACTTGACAATTCCAAGCTTGGAAGAGTCATGGCGAAACATCTGCTGGAACTGGGACACAGGAAAGTTGCATATATAGCACCGCCGCTTACGGCAAGGCAGAAGCAGCGTTCGAAGCGGGTAGAGGGCTTCCTGAAAGAATATGAGAAAGTCGGACTGCGTGACCAGGTGATCATAAAAGCGGCAAAAGAAGAAATCGATCTGGATGTGGCGCATATTGATTCGGAGTACAAGATCGGGTATGAGCTGACGAAAGAATTGTTGAAGGAAACGACGGATGTGACAGCAATCGTCGGACTGAATGATATGATCGCATTTGGAATCATGGATGCACTTCATGAAGCAAAGATAAAGGTGCCGACCGATGTGTCCGTGATGGGGTGTGACAACACCTTGTTTGCAAGAATGCATAACATGAATCTGACGACCATCGAACATTTTGTGACTTCAAAGGAAGAGATGCATGTGATATCATAATGAAGAAGATAGCCACACATCATTCGACGAATACAGGTGCGGTTCCGATCAGTACATATCATGTGGAGTATGAGCCGCAATTAATCGTCCGGGGGACGACAACGTATGCGAAAAATGCCCGAAAAAAGAAAAATTAATTCTTTTGCGAAAATTATTATTAATAAATTCGAGATTTTACAAAACAAAAATGCATATTAAATTTAAACAATCCCATAAAATGCGTGAAAATCGTTAATGAAATGAAAAAATTAAAAAAATATCGTTAACATTTCTACAAAAAAATATGCGAAATTCAATTAATAATTTTATAATATTAACAGAAAAAATTACTAATAAAAAATCAAAGCTATTGACCAGAGCTCCTTAAATAGAGTATAATTCAACCAAACGATAACAAGGGAATGGTGAACAGATTTCACCGGTTTTAAGGAGGAAGAATAACATGAAATTTTTCATTGACACAGCGAACGTAGAAGATATTAAGAAAGCAAATGACATGGGAGTTATCTGTGGAGTAACAACAAACCCATCTCTGATCGCAAAAGAAGGTAAAGTATTCGAAGAAGTTATTGCTGAGATCGCTTCTATCGTAGACGGACCAATCAGTGGAGAAGTAAAGGCAACAACAACAGATGCTGAAGGCATGATCGCTGAAGGAAGAGAGATCGCTAAGATCCATCCTAACATGGTAGTTAAGATCCCTATGACAGTAGAAGGATTAAAAGCAGTAAAAGTTCTTACAGCTGAAGGAATCAAGACAAACGTAACACTGATCTTCAATGCGAACCAGGCACTTCTTGCAGCAAGAGCCGGCGCTACATATGTATCACCATTCCTTGGACGTCTGGACGATATCTCTACAAGAGGAGTAGACTTAATCTCAGAGATCGCACAGATCTTCGAAGTTGCAGGAATCGATACAGAGATCATCGCAGCAAGCGTACGTAACCCAATCCACGTAACAGACTGTGCATTAGCAGGTGCTGATATCGCAACTGTACCTTACAAAGTAATCGAGCAGATGACACATCATCCATTAACAGATGCAGGAATCGAGAAATTCCAGGCTGATTACAAAGCAGTATTCGGAGAATAAGAATAAGTAAAGCTATCATATAAATGATTCAGGAGGAACAACATGAACAAATTAGAGCTTATGAAGACAGCCAACGAAGTCCGCAAGGGCATCGTTACTGCAGTTCACAGTGCAAAATCCGGACATCCGGGTGGATCACTGTCAGCAGCAGACATTTATACATATCTGTATTTTGAAGAGATGAATATTGATCCTAAGGATCCTAAGAAAGCAGACCGTGACCGTTTTGTATTATCAAAAGGACACACAGCACCAGGATATTATTCAACACTGGCACACAGAGGATTCTTCCGGTTGAAGATCTGACAACTCTTCGTAAAGTTGGATCATACCTTCAGGGACATCCGGATATGAAACACATCCCAGGTGTTGATATGTCAAGTGGATCTCTTGGACAGGGCATCTCAGCTGCAGTAGGAATGGCTATTCTGCTAAGCTTCAAATGATGATTACAGAGTATACACACTTCTCGGAGACGGTGAGATCCAGGAAGGACAGGTATGGGAAGCTTCTATGTTAGCAGGACACAGAAAGCTGGACAACCTGGTAGTGATCGTTGACAATAACAACCTTCAGATCGATGGAAAGATTACAGACGTTAACTCTCCATATCCGATCGATAAGAAATTCGAGGCATTTAACTTCCATGTGATCAATATTGATGGAAATGACTTTGACCAGATCGAAGCAGCTTTCAAAGAGGCTCGCAAGACAAAGGGAATGCCAACTGCAATTATTGCAAAGACAATCAAAGGAAAAGGAGTTTCCTTCATGGAAGACCAGCCGGATGGCATGGAAAAGCTCCTAACGATGAGCAGTATGCACAGGCAATGGAAGAATTAGAGAAAGCAGGTGAAGCATTATGTCAGAAGTAAAGAAAATCGCAACAAGAGAAAGCTACGGTAATGCTTTAGTAGAATTAGGAAAAGAACATGAAGATCTGGTAGTATTAGACGCTGACCTTGCAGAAGCTACCAAGACAGGAATGTTCAAGAAAGTTTTCCCGGAACGTCACATTGACTGTGGAATCGCTGAGTGTAACATGATTGGAGTTGCAGCAGGTATCGCTGCTACAGGAAAAGTTCCATTTGCAAGTTCATTTGCTATGTTTGCAGCAGGACGTGCTTTTGAGCAGGTTCGTAACTCAGTTGGATATCCAAAATTAAATGTTAAGATCGGTGCTACACATGCCGGAATCTCTGTCGGAGAAGATGGAGCTACACATCAGTGTAACGAAGATATCGCTCTTATGAGAACAATCCCGGGAATGATCGTAATCAATCCTTCCGATGATGTAGAAGCAAAAGCAGCTGTAAAAGCAGCTTATGAGCATGTAGGACCTGTATATCTCCGTTTCGGAAGACTTGCAGTTCCGGTTATCAATGATAACGCAGATTACAAATTCGAGATTGGTAAAGCCATTACACTTCGTGAAGGTACAGATGTGACAATCATCGCAACAGGTCTTGAAGTATCTGAATCCCTCGCAGCAGCAGAGAAACTTGCAGCAGACGGAATCAGTGCAGAAGTAATCAACATGCACACAATCAAACCACTGGATGAAGCAGCAGTTGTTGCAGCAGCGGCTAAGACAGGAAAGATCGTAACAGTAGAAGAACATTCTGTTATCGGTGGACTTGGAAGTGCAGTATGCGACGTAGTTGCAGAGAAAGCACCAGCTAAGGTAATGAAGATTGGTGTAAATGACACATTTGGTGAGTCTGGTCCGGCTGTAGAACTGATTAAGAAATATGGTCTTGATGCAGACAGCATTTATGCAAAAGTAAAAGAATTCGTGAAATAATTAATATAGAACGGATAGCCAGAGGCTGCCATTCTGACGAAAAAATTTCGTTGGATGGCAGCCTTTTTTGATCGCCATACGTTCGGAAGAAGCTGCCGGTGGCAGGTCCTGGAGATACTTAAGTATGTAAGAGAAGCTGCTGTTGACAGGTCCTGGAGATGACAAAATATACAGTAAAGCTGATATCTGCAAGGGACAAACCCAGGGTGACCGAGTTTGAATATATGATAGGAAAAAGTGAAAAAACATTTGAATCAGTCATAATTACACTTCTTTTGTGCATATTCAACCAAAAACAACCAGAATATTTGTGAAATAACATGATTGAAATTGACTGAGTTTGACGGTATAATGAATTCAACAAGTTGAAAGGGGTAAGAAATATGATTTATACAGTTACGTTTAATCCATCGCTGGATTACATCGTTTCAGTGGATGATTTTAAACTCGGACTTACAAACCGTACAAGCTCAGAACTCATGCTTCCAGGTGGAAAGGGAATCAACGTTTCTATCGTACTTAAGAATCTTGGAATTGAAAGTACAGCACTTGGGTTCATGGCAGGATTTACGGGAAAAGAAATAGCAAGAAGACTGGAAGAAGACGGAGTGACATCTGATTTCATCCAGATTGAAGAAGGAATATCAAGAATCAATTTAAAGCTGAAATCAATCGACGGAACAGAGATCAACGGAAGTGGTCCTGAGATTCCAAAAGACAAAGTAGAAGAACTGATGGACCGTCTGAATACGATGAAAGAAGGAGATATCTTATTCCTTGCGGGAAGTATCCCGCGTCTATGCCGGATGATATCTACAGCCGGATCATGAAAGAGCTGAAAGATAAGGGAGTTATGATCGTCGTAGATGCGACAAGAGATCTCCTGATGAACGTTCTTAAGTATCGTCCATTCCTGATCAAGCCAAATAATCACGAACTTGGTGAGATTTTCGGAGTGACTCTTAAGACAAGAGAAGAAGTCATTCCTTACGGAAGAAAGCTTCAGGAAAAAGGAGCGAGAAATGTACTGATCTCCATGGCGGGTGAAGGAGCGGTACTGATCGCAGAGAACGGAGAGGTCTACAGCTCACCGGCACCGAAAGGCACACTGGTCAATGGTGTAGGAGCCGGAGATTCCATGGTAGCAGGATTTATGGCAGGCTGGATGGAAAAGCAGGATTATGAGCATGCTTTCCATATGGGAGTCGCAACCGGAAGTGCGAGTGCATTTTCCGAATATCTGGCAACCAGACCGGAAGTAGAAGAAGTATATAAGCAGCTGGTGTAAGGCATAAAAGAGAGAAGTGTTGCAAAGAAAATATATTTATCAACAGGAGGGAAAATCATATGAGAATCACAGATTTGCTGGATGCAAGAAGTATTCTTTTGGATGCATCGCCAAAGAGCAAGAGCGAAGCGCTCGACCAGATCGTTGATCTCATGGTAAAGAGCGAAAAGATCAATGACAAAGAAGCATATAGAAAGCAGGTATATGCAAGAGAAGAAGAAAGTACCACAGGAATCGGCGAGGGAATTGCAATTCCACACGGAAAATGCGATGCAGTAACCAAACCGGGACTGGCAGCAATGGTAGTAAAGGACGGTGTGGATTTTGATTCACTGGACGGCGAACCGGTAACATTAATGTTCCTGATCGCAGCACCGAATACAGAAGATAACATTCATCTGGACGTATTAAGTAAATTATCTGTTCTTCTGATGAATGAAGAATTTACAGAATCCTTAAGAAATGCAAAGACAGTTGAAGAGTTCATGAACATTATCAATGATGCGGACGAAAAAGAAGCAAGTATTGATGAGAGACTTGCAGGAGCAGATGAAGAAAGCACAGCAGAAGAGACAACCGGAAAAGTAAAGATTCTTGCAGTTACATCCTGCCCGACAGGAATTGCGCACACATATATGGCCGCAGAAGGAATTGAAAAAGCAGCCAAAGCAAAGGAATGTGCAGTCAAGGTAGAGACAAGAGGTTCCGGCGGAGCAAAAAATGTCCTGACGGCCAAAGAGATTGAAGAGGCAGACGGAATCATCGTAGCAGCCGATGCGCAGGTACCGTTGGACCGTTTTGATGGAAAGAAAGTAATTATCTGCCAGGTATCGGATGGTATCAGTAAAGCAGATGAACTGGTAGACCGTGTGATTAACGGAGATGTCCCTGTATATCATGCAGCAAACGGAGCAGAAGTAAAGGAAAGCAACAGCGGCAAATCAAGTGGAATCGGACATCAGATCTATACACAGCTTATGAATGGTGTATCACATATGCTTCCGTTCGTAGTAGGTGGAGGTATCCTGATCGCACTTGCATTCCTGATTGACGGACTCTGTGTAGATATGAATGCATTATCAGCAGCAGACAGAGGTAACTTCGGTACGATCACACCGGTAGCGGCACAGCTTAAGACAATTGGCGATCTTGCATTTGGACTGATGCTTCCGGTACTGGCTGGCTATATTGGCGAAGCGATCGGTGACAGACCGGCACTTGCAGTTGGTTTTGTAGGCGGACTTATGGCAGCAAATGGAAAATCAGGATTCCTTGGAGCACTGGTAGCAGGTTTTGTATCTGGATATCTGATTCTCCTTCTTAGAAAATTATGTGATAAACTTCCGGAAGCACTTGAGAAAATTGCACCGGTACTGATCTATCCGGTATTTGGAATTCTGGGAATCGGTCTCCTTATGAACTTTGCAGTAGAACCGATCATGGGTGCGATCAACACAGCACTGAACAATGGACTGACAGGAATGGGCGGCTCAAGTAAGATCGTGCTTGGACTGATCCTTGGCGGAATGATGGCAATCGATATGGGAGGCCCGTTCAACAAAGCAGCATATGTATTCGGTACAGCGGCAATCGCAGCAGGAAACTATGACATCATGGCAGCGGTTATGATCGGAGGAATGACGCTCCATGTGCGATCGCCCTTGCAACATTATTATTTAAGAACAAATTTACAAAATCCGAAAGAGAAGCAGGACCGACCAACTTTGTTATGGGACTTGCATTTATCACAGAAGGAGCGATCCCATATGCGGCAGCTGATCCGCTTCATGTACTTCCATCCTGCATTGCAGGTTCTGCAGTAGCCGGAGCACTGTCTATGGCATTTGGATGTACACTGATGGCACCACACGTGGAATCTTCGTGTTCCCTGTAGTAGGAAATGCGCTGATGTATCTGGTGGCACTGGTAGTAGGAACTGTAATCTCAGCAGTATTACTTGGAGTGCTGAAAAAGAAAGTCGCTTAGGAAATAAATGTTAAAATACAGGTTTGCCAGTAGAAATATTGACAGACCTGTAAAAATGAATAGAATGAAAATCACAAAATGTAATATTTATGGAGGTATGAAAATGAAAGAATTTAAGTATGTAATCACAGATAACGAAGGAATCCACGCTCGTCCGGCAGG